>FUFK010039055.1_pt1 | contig 20126 bp, 29 predicted proteins | sample 1021851 | NCBI WGS metagenome assembly FUFK01 (sample SAMEA51879418, study PRJEB19060) | metagenome
TAAGGTCTGTCGCCTTCTCTAGCTTCAACCCATCCAGATCCACGAATTTTTTTCCAAGTTTGATATCCTTCTACTGTTTGAGGATATCCATCTCTTTTAAGCCATTGTCTAATGTGTAACAAAAGATATCCTTTTGACCTCAAAATATCTAATGGCATTTCATTGTTTGTAATACGTTCAAAATATTCTTCAACTGTAAAATGATCGATTAAAAATCTCTTGAAACTTNNAGCAGATGTCTTTGCACCATATTTCAATCTGGCTACAAAACTAAACTTAGGTTGAAAATTAGGATTATNACTTTCATAAAATATATAATTACAGTTATCGCCTTTTTTAATTTGTAAATTATCTTTTGTGAATTTCATCTTTTTTCCTTTCTAAATCTTATATAATTAATATAGTGATTCGTTTGTATTTTGTCAACCCCTAAAGATAAAATAATTATTTATTCAATGTTTTCAATAGTTTATTATAGCTTAACGCAAAAACCCATAAAGTTATATGATTGCCATATTTTAGAAACATTACCTAATTGATTTAATTCTAATGTTAATTCTTTTTCAGTTTTACAAAACATAGAAACAGATAATTGTGTATCTTTATCTAAAATCTCTTTATCAGTAAATGACTTCCTTTTATCTTGTACATGCATTTTATGAACTAATGTTTGAACAACAGGATCATCTAAATATACTTTTTCAGCTACAAGAAATACTGCACCTTTTTTAATTCTTTCTTTAATTTTACATAAAACTCTTTCTCTTTTTAATTTACCTAAAAATTGTAAAGTAAACATGGAAACAACGACAGATATATTTTTAATATTTGGCAATGCTTTTTCAATGTCATCTTCAATAAATTCAAAATTGTTAAAAGAATTTTGCAAAGTAATCTCATCAATTCCTATGTATCTACAATTTTTTGTTTTTGGTAAATTAGATAAAAATCTACCTGTAGAACATCCAATATCAACAACAGAACTTTCTGGTTGAGCAAATGCACAAGTAATACCAGAAAACACATTGCTTAAATTTTTATAACTAGGAATTGATAAATTTATATGTTTATCAAAATCCTGTATTGATTTAAAATCAAACATATTTTTTATCCACTTCTTTAATTCTAGTTCCTAAAAATTCCATTACATTTATAGACATCCCCCTACCACAAGCTTCATATCTTTTAGAACTTGGACATTCTTCTTTTGGTTTTCCCTTGTATGGAACTTGAGTATAATTATCTGGCAAGCCTTGTAACCTCTCACACTCTAAAGGCGTTAATCGTCTAATTTTATTTTGTCTAACAATGCAAGGCTGTCTATTCCCACCTGTCATAGCATTTAATGTAGGTGATATTTCTTCTTTTTTAACTCTAGCTATTCCATCTGGATTATTTGGTTCAAAAACAACAGTAGAATTTTCAAGTATAGAATGTTTATCATGGGCAGTTAACGTATACATACTACCATCATTTTTAATGCCACTACCATTACTTTTAGAATGGCCACCTGCTATAGAAACAAGATCTGTAGCTGATTTATAATCCCTAGTAGCTATTGTTCCTGCGATATCATCTTCGACTCTTTGATCGCTTCTAGTAAGGCGAAACGTAGTTTTTCTGGTAGTTTTTTCCCTTTCCTTTCTGCTCGGTGGAGTATCCCAAGACAAGACTTTTCTGTCAAATAATACTTCTGCTGGACCTCTCCAATCTCTAATATGTCCGACAACGAACACACGCCTTCGCATTTGTGGGATTGCTCTCGGAAATCGTTGTGTTCGTATATATTGAGTGTCAAGAACCCTGTAGGCGAACCCATACCTGAGTTCTGCCAACCCCCCAAGAAAGGTTGCAAAATCCCTTCCTTTGTTAGATGACAACACTCCAGGCACGTTTTCCCAAACGACCCACTTGGGATTAAGTCTTTTAATAAGGAGTATAAACTCAAGTGCGAGGTTTCCTCTATCTGACTCAATTCCTTCCCTAAGTCCTGCGATTGAGAAGGTTGCACATGGAGTTCCTCCAACAAGGACATCTGGAGATTCTCCTCCAAGATCTTCTTTTTTGACTTTCGTAAAATCGCCATAATTTTTCACCTCTGGATAATGATAATTTAATACTGCTGATCTAAAAGGTTCTATCTCACAGAACCCCATAGGTTTAAATCCAAGTGGATGCCATGCAACTCCTGCACATTCTATCCCACTACATATTGAGAAATAATTCATAGTTCTCCTTTCTAAATATTAAAATATCTTAGACCTCTTGGCCTTACTAAAAATAAATTTTCTTTTGCTCTGGTNANTGCNACGTACCAAACTCTGTTTTCTTCATCATTGCCTAAACTGTTCCAAGATAATCTTCCCATGTCAGTTAATAGAACAACATTATCTGCTTCACCACCTTTTGACTGGTGAATAGTTGAAATAGTAATTCTAGGTTTATCTTTAAATCTTTCACCATTTCTCATACATGATCTTAAATATTCTCTTTCATCTGGTGGGATACCTCTTAATATTTCCATCCAATCTTTTTGTATAGCTTCTGGTGGTAAACCAAAATCTTCCAGATTATAAGATTCTTTTGCTTTTATTCTAGTTTTAAATGTAAAATATTTAGCTAAATTTTTAGCATCGAATAAACTAATCTCATTATTTTTTCGCATGGATTCCCATGCCATGATTGCTCTAGTTTCATCAGTATCTAATGAACTTTTACCATTGTAAATATATCCATATCCTTGTTGTCTAACAACTTGCTTTAAACGATATAAAGTATATTTACTTCTACCCATACATAACCAAGATCCTTTTTTACTAAAGTCAATTTCTTGTTCATCAGAAACATATTCAACTTCACCACTATCAAGTTTTGAATTGTATGGTTTTACATATCTGCTTTTAATTCTATTCACTACATCAGTAGCTAATCGATGTATTTTCTGTGGCACTCTAAAACTTTGTGGCAATATCATTTGATCACCTTTTAAACTTAAAAACTTTTTAACATCTGCACCTGCCCAACCAAAAATAGCCTGATCATCATCACCTGCAATATAAACTTCTTTGGCATATTGAGATGCAGTAATTGCCATCCTATATTGTAAAGAACTTAAATCTTGAGCTTCATCAATAATACAAATATCTATTGGCAATGGCTCATGAAACTTTTCTAACATATCAGTAAAATCCAATAGTTTGTTTTGTTTTTTATATTTTACCAAAGCATCACTATATTGTTTGACAGCATGAAAACTTAAATCATTTTCATTTACATATTCATATTGTCTTTCTAATGATCTTAATCCAACTCTTGAAAGTGATTCAACTCTGGAGCACTTATCACCTAATCCCATGCCAACATGAACTCCAAGATCTTCATCATAAATACCTTTGAACTCTATACCCATAGCTTTACCTATGTTTCTAAAATGTTTGTCGGTCATAATCTCATCACGTTTCAAACCTAACCTTTTAAATGCCAATGAATGTAATGTTCTGAAAAATGGAAACCTACCAGTATCAAATCCAAACTTTTCCATAGCTCTTTCTTGAGCTTCATGTGCAGCTTTTCTGGTAAATGCCAGATAAGCGATTCGTTCTGGTTCAATACCTCTGGCTAAACTTTGCTCAACTATATTCAGAAGAGTTGTTGTTTTTCCTGTTCCAGGGGGTCCAAGTATGATNTGAACATGTCGCATTATTTTTTCCTTTCTCATCTGACCAATAAACATAAACAATAGATCCACACTTTGGACAACTTAAATTCGTTACATATTTATGATCTTCATCTTCTTCTAAATCATGATCTCCACCCCATATTAATACTTGAGGTCCATCACACACATAACAATTCATTCAAACATTTCCCTTACAAATTTCATTTGTTTTATTCTTTCTAACACAACTTGTTCATTACAAGAATTACAACATCTTTCTGGAAATTTATTTATAGGTTCTGGATTATGACTATCCATTATATTAAATATTTTTGTTCCACACATACAACAGATAATTGGTTCTTCTAATTTTTGTGTCATAAAAAATCCTCTTCTATTTCGCTTGGTATGTCTAATGGTTCATCATCGTAAAATTCTGGAGCAGGAACTGACCAAACTTTTACTGGTTTTGATTTTATCCTAAAAGTATTTCGATCACCACCTAAAGTTCTTAACCATGACCAAACTTGATGCTGATTCGGATATCTAAATCTTTTTGCTTCTAAATAAACAAATAAATCTTCTGATCTAAAGTAAACTTTCTTTTCATCTGGATCATGATATGGTTTAGCATTCATAATTTCATCTTTATGTCTAGCTTGAACTTTACCAGTTAAGAACGAATCAAGCATCTTTTCAAATTGACCTTGTGGAGATGCATCATCTGGATCAACAATCACTTCTACATTTTGCAATAATTCATTAATTCTTTTTTCCCACTTCTGGCTTGGCATTGTGCTAGGACATTTATTTAATTTCTCGACACATATTTTCTGTAATTGTCTTTGATCAAGTAATTGAGGTGTAGTGACTTCAATTCTTTCACCTTGCATTTCTATATACCATCTAACAGATTGCTTGTTTTCTGTTTCATATTTTGTGATTGCATCTACTTCAATAGCTAATCCACCACCAAATCCACCTACACCATAATCTCTTTTTATGCATTTAGATTTTTCACAGTAATTACAAATTGGAGCTTGTTTGCAAGTGTAAGCATAATCTTTCCTGCTTACTGATTTAATCAAGGCATTTACCTCACCAGATGGAAGTGCTTCAGGTAAATGTTCATAATTAAATCTCATCAGATCTTCTTGCCAATCATCTGGATTTTTCTTTCTAAAATATACACCGACATTAAATAAAGAAATATTTCTACTTCCTTCTGGAAATCCTAACGTAATAATATGTTGTAAGCAAGGTGGTCCATCAGAAAAATGATCTAAAAGTTTTGGTGTATGTTGCTGAAGCTTTTCATAGCTTGTCGTTTTCTTTTCAGCTAAATTAACAAACTGCTCTAAGTTTAATTTTTTACCTTCATGGATTGCATATCTCTCTGTATTATTACCATCCCAATAACAAAGATTAATCCAGTTACCTCTATCTAAATCATTAGCTCTTGACGTTTGTTTTGGAAATATTTCTGATCCACCATATCCTAATGTGAGCAGCAAATTCATTTAATTTTGCGACCATATCCACAGCAGATATAGAGGGATTACAAAAAAGATACAAATGAGCACCCCCTGATTTTGATCGACAAAGCACCAAAGGTGTTTTTCTAATTTTCTTTTCAAGACTTTCAAGTGATTCATTTAATTTAACATCCCCTCTAATATCAACATCGATAACACCAAAATTACAGGAGTTATCTTGTTTAAGCATTATAATACCTAAAATATAATCTGTGCCATTTAAGTGTGATTTGAAATTATCTTCAGTAGCAGGTTCGCTAACAGTAACTGCTCGACCAGAAACTTTACCATCAGCTTCTTTGTTCTGAACTCTATACTGGCCATGAGCTAACTCATAACCTTCAAACAATTTCATAAATCTATTAACGATCATGTCTTAGTTTCCTTTCTAATTTGGTCGAGAAGCTAGATCTAAACAGGCCCATAAATCTAGCTCCTCTAACAATACATCAATGGAGTTTACTACTTTTTTTCTGATGCATTGTTTTCTCTAGAAGGGTATTTCATCGCTATCGTCACCACTTGCNTTGACTTTACCTTCTGTAACTTTTTTCCTAAAGCTCCTAGCTTCTAAGTAAATACTTTCACCAGTCGGTAGGTTTTTAATTATACCACCAGACTTAGCATCATACTTCATGGTCACTTCCCAATTAAACCAAGAACCCAAATCATTTTGTTCTGGAACTGTAGTTAATGTATAAGCATTCCAAAACATTGCAGGATTAATTGTACTGTTACCATCTGGATGTGGAATTTGCAACCTATTCATCATGCTATTCCACTTCTTTGCTTTCTTTAATCCTGATCCACTCATTGAAACTAATGCAGGTGTATAAGCACCATCTTTATCAACAGTAAAGACAAAGTATTCAGCAGTAATAGAAAGAACATTATTATCTGGTGTAATTAATTTACCTTTATCATCTTCCTTACATTTGCTTAATAATTCTGTACAGTTTAATCCATGATCTGCAACGATCTTTCTTTCCTGTGTCCACTCCAAATGAGTTTTTCTATATTTAACTGGTACAACAGTAATACCTTCCTCACCATTATATAGTTCTTCAGTTACGTTATCAAAAATCATTCCTGCTTCTGCACCTTTTTTATAAGCACTATCAGCTTTACTAACTTGTGGTGACAATGCCTGTAGTATCCTAAGTCTAGGAATTAGCATGTCATCGTTAGTCATATTTTCAGAAGCAGTACCTGCATCTTCTAATATTATAGATGGATCAAATTTTGATACACTTGTATTTTCTTGTTTTAAATCTAATTCAGTCATTATATTTTCCCTTTTAAAATAATTTTCTTTACGTCATCTGCACTACAAAATTTACCAACAGATCCAGTATATATTTTGAATAAATCTGTGGGTAACTCTTTACCTTCCTTCAACATAGTATCAAAGTGATTCGTTAAAGTTCTACTGTTGACAGTTTCTTCTAATGAATAATCGATACCACGTTCAGCAATTTCTTTTGTAAACTCTTTACACTTCTGATCTTCTTTCTTATCAAAGTTTACTTTGACAGTATTCTTAATAAGACTGTCAGCTTTATTATCTCTTAACCAGTCAAAGCATTTTTGCCTTCTGACCATTAATTCGTTTTTAGCTGATTCGTCTTTCTGTCTAGTAATCGCTGTCTTAGTTGGTAAAGAGTGACTCATAAATTCATGCAGATAAACTCCCTGACCATTTCCTAATGCAAAAGCTTGTGAATTAAGCTCACTCATTAAATCTGGAAGTTCTTCTTCAGAAATTATTTTGTACTCTTGTTTTTTCTTTTTTAACGTAATTTCAATTTGTTCTATTTCTTTTTCCAAGTCATACATTCGTTGACCTAGTTCAGTTAACGCACCTAATGAGTTGGATGCAGGTGCAACATCCTCAAGCAGATTGATATTCGTCATTTTTGACCTTTCTCATTTCTAAAGATACAGGCATATACCATCCTTTTCGTCTATCCCTAGTACCTTCTTCTTTGTTACGTTCCCATCTGAGAACCTTGATTGTTGGAGAAACTTCACTCGCAATCATGCATACAATCATGACAGCAATTGGATCTCCACCCCCTGCCCACAACAAATAATCGTCTGGACTGAAGTCTTTCATAATTCGTCTAGCTTTCTGAATAGATGGAACTGGTACGAATTGTGGTTTATCACTTCCTTCAAATACAACTTCCAGTTCTCCATACCTTGAAGCATCTGTCAGATCTGGAGTAAATCCGTATTTATTTTGTATTGGTCTTTGCACTATATATACTTTTGGCATCTCAATCCTTTCTTTAAATCCATCTTACAGTCGTTGAAGTATTGTGATCATCTTCAAATATAAACCAAGCAAAAGCCATAACTCCACCTGACTGAAATTCACCAGTTACATTAAATGATAATCTTTTTGAAAAAACATAAATGTTTTTTGGTGGATATTTTTTAAATAACTCACCTCTTTTAACTCCCTCTAAAAACTGTAATCTAACTAGAAGAGCTAATTTTTTAACACCCAAACTCATTGCCTTTTCTGCAAATTCAAGTGCCAAACTAAATGGTGGATTCGTAATAATTTCTGGAGCTAATAATTTTGTTTCCAGTAAAAAATCAATATTACTTTGATATCCACAATTGTAATCGATTAAATCTGTGCCTATATTTTTTATATTGTTGTCATCCAATACTTTACATATTGCACCATCACCACATGCACATTCCCATACATCAGTAAATTTTTCCTGATCCAATAAAGATTGTACAGCATATGAAGGTGTAGGATAAAAATCATGGGCATTTCTTTCCCTGCCCTGATTCGCACCAGTTATTTTAAGAAGGGATGTCATCATAAACTCCTTCAAATATTATCGGATTTTTTTCAAAATCTCTTTGTTCATAATCTACGACAACTTCTTTTGTTTTAAATTTTGTTTCACATGAAACNCATTTACGATATCGAATACTGACACCATTTCTAGTTTCACCTGCATAAACTCTAGTTTTATTATGTCCACATTTAACACAATGCATTCTATTTCCTTTCTAAATAACTGGAACACACTCATACCTAAAAACCGAATCTAGTTAAAAATATGTGTTCCAGTCAAAGTGTTTTATGAAATTTAACTTTTAAACTATTACATCAAAAAGTCAACCTCTTTTTACTATAAGAAAAAATTTGAGGATAAAAAATATTTTTTTAAAATTAGCAAAAGTTCGGTAACATCGGTAACGATTCGTTTTTTGTTACATGTTTTCAATATTTTATTTCTGTTACCTAAGATCAAAACAATCGGTAACTGTTACCGAAGTCTGGTAACATTAAGCTAAACTATTGTTTTTAAATAAAATTAAATTATTTTATCATTTGCCCTTGACATATTTTAAAAAGTAACTATATTATATATGTATAAGGCAATCAGAAAGGAAATATAATGGGAAAATTAATTGATCAAAAAGCAATACAAAAATTAAATGAAGCTGTATTGAAATCTATGAAAGAATGTAAAGCTAATGGAACTGCTTGGAAACCACCATTTACTGGTAAGTCAAGAGGTCTTGCTTACAACATGTTCACTAATCATGAATTAACTGGTGGTAATCAAATCATTGCATTGTTTTTTGGTGCAGATGACAGATGGGCAACTTTTGGAGCTTTAAAGAAAAATGGAATGAAGTGGAGAAAAGGTAGTAAAGCTGTTACTTTTATTAGACCAATTATCTTGAAAAAAGATAAAGATGGTAAAGATTTAGATGAACCAGTTGTGATTGGTTTTAAAGATTACTACATGATCAATGGTGCTGACATTGTTGATATCGATGCTGACAAAGATGAACTAACTAAAAAATTTGAAAGTGTGGAAGTNCCTGCTGAAGATAAGCATAGAGTAATTGAAGCTTTTNTTAAAAAGACTGGTATCAAAGTTGAGGAATCAGATCTTGCTAGATGTTATTATGCACAAAATTCTGACCATGTTCATATGACTTTCAAATCAAACTTTGATGATTTAGATTCCTATTATTCTGTTTTACTTCATGAGATCGGTCATGCAACTGGACATAAGTCAAGATTAAACAGATTAGAAAAAAGTGATTCGTATGCCTTTGAGGAATTAGTTGCTGAACTTACTAGCATGTATTTATCTGTACACTTTGAGTTAGCTCATGAACCTACAAAAGACAATGCCACTTACTTGAATGCTTGGATCAATGGTCTTGGTGATGATGAAACATTTATCTGGAAAGCATCATCTGAAGCAATGAAAGCTGTNAAGTATCTGATGAAATTAACTGAAAAAGAATATAAAAAAGTAGCATAAATGATTCGTTTTTTGGGGGAGCTTCAAAACTTCCCCAAAATAAAAGTTATAAGTTATTGTTTTTAAACACTTTTAATTTCAATATATCCTTGACATATATACCTAGTTGTGGCATTATAATGGTATAGAGAGAAAAGAAAAAATTTAGAAAGGAAAATAAAATGGAAAAAATAGATCATTTATCAGCAGGTGAAGGTAAGATGGAATTATGGAGCAAAGGTAAAATGGTATTTGCTTCTGGTAAAGCTTCTGAATTAGCTATAGCTTTCTTAAACTATGGATTTGAGGAAACAATGAGCACTTCTTCAAGTTTTGATTTTGGTAGAGAAAGTGGTTTTAGAACTAACGATGCTGTACATAAGTTGTATGATAAAACTTTTATAATAGTTAACAAAACTCTGAATCGAGTTTTAATTTAGAAAGGAAAAAAGATGGTTTATAAGTTGCGTTTTGTTAATATGCCTTTTTCTTCAATCGAAGATAAAGTTTTTAAAAATCTCGCTGAAGCTAAAGTAGCTGCAGTAAGTACTGGTTTTGATACAGTTGTTGAGGGTTTTTCTTTAGATGGTATGTTGTCATATATGAATAGTTATTCAGTTATTAATGGTTGGTCCAAGAGGAAAAATGAATAATGGGAATGTCAAGTTTTGTATTAGATATCGAAGAAAAGTTTTGGGATCATGCTCATAAGATTGTTGGTGATTGTGAATCTCATAAAGAGTTTAAAGAGTTAATGTTTAAATTTGATAATAAATTTTTAACAACTTTTAACTCACTATCTTCTGAACTAGATATGTTCTGGGATGAATTTTGGACTTAGAAAGGATTTAATATGGAATTTAAAGTTGATAAAAATGTGCCTATGCCAACAGCAGGGAATGCACAACAACCAAAATATAATTTTATTGTTGAAATGGAAATAGGTGATAGTTTTGAAGTGAATGAAAAATCATTGGCTAATGCAATACAACAATATAGTTCTAGAGTTCACAAAGTTAAGTTATCTCAAAGAGCAATGGGTGATTCTAAATGGAGATTATGGAGAGTTGAATGAACGATTTTGAAGTTGGGAATAAACTGGTTAAAGATAAACATATTAAACAGATGACAGCTAAACAGTTGAGTATTCTGAAGGATAGGCTAAGTGAGGAAATACATGAACGATTTAAAGATCAATATTGTATTGAACAATTGTATGGTGACGAAGGTTATATTTGCAGGTCTTTATATTTTGGAAAAGGTAAAAGAAGAAATAAAGCTTGGCTAGAACAAAATAAAATGTATATTGAAAATATATAAAAAAATATCATATTTCTCCCTTCTCTAAACTTACCCCACTTTTATTTCCTTTCTAGTGGGGTTTCTTTTTTTGTCGTTATAAGTTATATGTTAAATTACAGCTAACCTACTGCAAGAAAGGTAAGACATGAAAAAGAAAATGGGTAGACCAAAATTTGAAATAACTGAAGCCATTTGTGCAAAGGCAGAGCACCTTGCATCAAAAGGTTTAACTGTCGATCAAATAGCTGCTGTCTTTGGTGTTTCTGACGCAACGATATATGAAAGACAAGCTGAAAATCCTGACTTTTCTGACGCATTAAAAAGAGGTCGTGCTTCTGGCATTGTCAATGTAACAAATGCCTTATATGAAAAGGCTACTGTCGATAAAGATAATACTGCTATGATTTTTTGGTTAAAGAATAGAGCAGGATGGGTTGATAAACAGGAAACAAATACTACTATAGAACAAAGACATATTATAGATTTATCTAGGATTGATAATGAACAACTTGCCCAACTTGAACGAGTTCTTGAGCAATCTGTCACTGGAACAAGTAAGAGCAGAGAAATACCGAAGGTCATTGAAGGAGTTCACGAAGGCTAGTTGGAGTTCCATAGAGCCTGGAGTTGAGTTTCAAAACAATTGGCACATTGATGCAATCAGTGAACATCTACAAGCTGTCGTTGATGGTGATATNAAAAGACTAATTATTAATGTACCACCAAGACATATGAAGTCTATTTCAGTTGCAGTTGTATTACCTGCTTGGACTTGGACTAGACAGCCTGAGAAAAAATTCTTATATGCTTCTTATGCCAGTTCATTGTCAATAAGAGATAGTGTGAAGTGTCGTAGATTATTAGATAGTCGATGGTATAAATCTCATTTTGGTGATTCGTTTCAGTTAACTTCCGATCAAAATCAAAAGCAAAGATTTGAAAATGATAAGACTGGAGCTAGGATTGCAACATCTGTTGATGGTGCATTGACTGGTGAAGGCGGTGATATTATAGTAGTTGACGATCCACATAATGTCAGAGAAAGCGAATCAGCTACAGTTCGTGAAAGTGTTCTTGATTGGTGGGATCAGGCGATGCAAACAAGATTGAATGATCCAAAGACTGGTGCATTCATAATTATTATGCAAAGAGTACATGAAAAAGATTTAACAGGACATATATTAGCGAATCAATACGATGAATGGGATCATTTATGCTTACCTGCTCGATATGAAATCGGACATCCGACACCGACAAGGTCATCACTTGGCTTCTCCGATCCAAGAACAAAAGAAGGAGATTTGTTGTGGGAAAAGAGGATTGATGAAAAAACTCTTGTTAATATTGAAAAGAGTCTTGGGAGTTACGCATCAGCAGGTCAGTTGCAACAAAGACCGATGCCCAAAGGTGGTGGCATTCTAAAAGCAGAATGGTGGATGCCATACGAAAGTCCAGACTTACCTGACATAGAATATGTATTACAATCTTATGATACTGCTTATAGCACCAAAGAAAAAACATCCTATTCTGCCAGAACTACGTGGGGTGTGTTTAGAAAAAATGGCCAGATAAATGCTTTAGTGTTGGAAATGTGGTATGATAGAGTACCTTATCCAGAACTTAGAAAACTTGCACAAGAAGCTTATGAGGATTATGAACCTGATGCTGTATTGATAGAAAAGAAGGCATCTGGTCAAAGTTTATTACAAGATTTACGTATGGCAGGTGTACCAGTTATTGAATATTTACCTGATAGAGATAAGGAAGCTAGAGCACATGCATCGTCTGCTTTATTAGAAGATGGAAGAATTTGGTATCCTTCCAACAAAAAATGGTGTAAGGACTTAATTGATATATGTGCATCTTTTCCTGCTACTGACAATGATGATATTGTTGACACTTGTACACAAGCTTGGTTAAGATTACGCAAAGGTTGGTTTGTTAGTCATTCACAAGATGACTTTGAGGATGATATTGAGGAAAGTAAAAGGATAACATTATATGGTTGAAATCCCTTTCGCAGAAGGTGCTCCACCAGATGATTTGCAAGTCGAATCAGTTGGTGATGATGTTTTAATTGGTGATCCAGATTTAGATGCAGAGGTTGAAAAGGAAGATAGTTCTTTTGATGAAAACCTTGCAGAAGAAATGACTGACACAGAGTTATTAAGAAAAGCATCAGAATTAATTAAATATTATGAAACTGACAGAGAAGCTAGATCCGAATGGGAAGAACGATATAAAAAAGGTCTAGAAACATTAGATCCAGATGGTGGTTTAGAAGANAGTGAAGATGAACGTGCCAGTCGTGGATTAAGTGTAGTTGTACATCCATTGATAGCAGAAGCAGCCACGCAATTTAATGCAAGAGCTATTGCAGAATTATATCCATCAGGTGGACCTGTTAAGACTGTTATTGTTGGTGAAGCTAATGAAGAAGCTGAAAATCAGGCACGTAGAGTCAAAGACTTTATGAATTATCAGATTACACAGGAGATGCCAGAATACTTTCCAGAACTTGATCAGATGTTATTTCATCTGCCATTAGTTGGTCATACATTTAAAAAAGTATGGTGGGATGTCAATTTAGATAGACAATGTTCTCAATTTGTTAAGGCAGAAGATTTTGTAGTCGCACCAGAAAGCAAAGATTTACATACATCGATTCGATATACCCATGTGATTCGTATGCCAAGAAACGACTATGAAAAATATGTCGATGCAGGTTATTACATGCAAACAGTTGAAACAAATAGTAATATAGACCCTTCTGGAGATATTGTTGGTCAAGTCGAAGGTGTAGATCAGTATGCAACCGAATCAGAAGATCATGTTGTTACTTTGTTAGAAATGCATGTCTATGAATATTTTGATGATGAAGAAACAGAAGTTGGTATGCCATATGTCGTAACGATTGATTACGATAATCAGAATATCGTTAGCATTCGTAGAAACTGGAATGAGGATGATGAAAAGAAATTAAAAAGAGATTGGTTTGTCAGCTATAAGTTTTTACCTGGTTTAGGGTTTTATGGTTTTGGTCTTTATCATGTGATCGGTGGATTAGGAAAAGCAGCTACTGGATCACTAAGAGCATTACTTGATTCGGCTGCATTTAGTAATATGCAAGGTGGATTTAAGTTAAGAGGTCGTGTTAATGGTGGTGAAATNCAAGTNAANCCNGGTGAGTTTGTTGATTTAGATGCTACAGTTGACGATGTAAACAAGGCTATTATGCCATTGCCATTTAAAGAACCTAGTGGATCTCTGTTTAATTTATTAGGATTTATTGTTGATGCAGGTAAAAGATTTGCGAATACTGCTGATTTAAATGTCGGTGATGTTAATCCAAACGCACCAGTTGGTTCGACAGTTGCCTTAATAGAACAAGGTTCAAAAGCATTTTCAGCTATACACAAACGATTACATTATTCACAAGGTCAAGAATTTAAATTACTTGCTAAATTAAATTCAGAAAACTTGGATGAAGTATTTAGATTTGCTATATCTGGTGCTAGTGCAGAAGTTTATGCATCTGATTTTGATGATACAATTGATATTGTTCCAGTTAGTGATCCTAATATATTTTCAAGTACACAGCGTATTGCACAAGCTCAAGCATCATTGCAAATGGCTCAAGCAGCTCCACAATTGCATGATTTATATGAAGCATACAAAAGAATGTATGAAGCTTTACGTATACCAAACATTGAAGAGATTTTAAAAGCACCAGAAGAAGCACCAAGATTAGATCCGATTGATGAAAATATGTCGGTGATGTATGGTAAACCTATTAAGGCATTTATAGAACAAGATCACGAATCACATATTGCAGTTCATATACAGTTTTTACAAGATCCATCATTAGGTGGTAATCCTGCAATGAAAGGATCAGTTCCAATAATATCTGCACACATTGCAGAACATGTTGCTTTATTATATCGACTAAGAATGGAAGCTAGTATTGGAATACCTATGCCAGAACTACCAGATTTTAAAGATCCTAAATACAAAGGCAAAGATATTAATCCAGATTTAGATAATTTAATAAGTCAAAGAGCAGCTCAAGTTGTACAACAAGCACCTCAAATGCAACAGATACAAGCTTTACAAACTCAACAACAAAACCAACAAAAGCAAAATCCTTTACAGTATGCACAGCAGTTGGCACAACTTGAAGCTCAAGCTCTACAAGCTAGAACAAAAGCACAAATACAAGCTGATCAGGCAAAAGCTAAGTCTGATATTCAGATTAAACAAGCTGAAGCTNAACAAGATTTACAAATTGANACTGCAAAAGCTCAAGCNGANTTACAAGCNAAAGTTGCTAAACTTGAAGCAGAGTTGCAATTAGAAAGGGAAAAGACACAAGCTAAACTACAAATGGAAGCTGTAAAAAATGCGAATAAGTGATGTATTAGCTTTAAGACCAGTTGATCCAAGTAAGTTTGGTGGAATGCAAAGACCTATGCAACAAGGTGTTGATCCTAGAATGCAACAGATGTTAATGCAGAAAATGATGCAAGATAGACAAGCAAAAGATAGAAACTTTGGTGCTTTAGGTAATTTACTTGCATTTCTTCAACAGACAGGAACAAGATAATGGCTATACCTAATATAGATTCTATGACACCAGAACAAGCCAGAGCTTACATGTCATCTCTTGCACCAACGACTAGTGGAACTACAGGAGATTATTCTGATATAGATTCATTTAGATCATATACTTTTTCTGATCCTAATTATCAATTTGAAGATTTTAGACAATTAGCAGAAATCGCAGGATATGGNAAGGAAGATGAATTAGCTTCTGCTACGAACATTAGTTCTGGAGCTGGACCTGACACATTTAGAATTGCTGATCCATTAGACATGGGAACTAATACAGGTGCATTAAGTAATCTTGATCCATCTTCTAATAGAAAACCTTTTCCAACAGCAGGTGAAAATCTTACTGACGAAGAATATCAACAAAATATAAAAGACATTTATAATAATGCAGGATTACCTGCACCTGGAGAACCAGGATACAATCCTTTAATATCTCCACCTCTTATTGATCTTCCAGAAGATTATGTTCCACCTGAGATTAATCCTTTGACTGGTCAGCCAAATGTATCACAATTAAATGCTATGGATTCGAATGTACAACAATCAAATGCTATGGATTCGAATGCACCAGAACCAGTTGCTCAAGATTTAGGTGAGGATGGAAGTCCACAACCACCAGAACCTTATAAAAGTGATCCTTTCTATTTAAAATCTGATCATGGTAGCTCTCTTAAAAATGTAGGTGTAGTAGGTGTTGAAGGTTATATTTATACACCATCAAGTAGTTTTATTTATTTGAAAGACAGAAAAACAGGTAAAACTTACACCTATGATGATAATATGGGTAAATCTGAGGAAACTGGTTACATAGGATCACCACCACCACCAGATGCTGACCTTTTAATTACTTCAATTAATCGTAAAGTTGGTGATGATTTTAGAAACACAGGAGATATCTCTGAGTATGGATTTACTTTTGGTGGAGTAACTGATCCTACAACTTTACAAAGTTATATACAGCAAGCAAATAGAGAACCAGGATATGAAAAAGGTGGTGGTGGTTTATTTTATGAATACAAAGGTAGATCATATTATACACCAGATAATTCTGGCAGTAGCATACCAGTCGGATCAACAGGTATTACAAGAGATCCTACACAGCTAGGACAATATGATAGTGAAGGTAATTATACANAATTTGATTCATCAACTTACACCTCACCAGTTTTAGATAAAACATTTGAAGGTTATGTAGCTTCTGGAGATGTTAGAGATGGTGTTACAACATATACCAGTAAAGGTCCACCATCAGCTCGTGGTAAAACGATGCCACCTGCGACAGACAGTTTTTTAGAATCAATCGGAACTAACACTCCATACAATATTGGTAAGGCTTTGGGTTTAGGTGATTTTATTTTATCAAGTCCACCATCTAATCGTTTTAATCTACAACCATTTTTTAATCAGGCAGAATCACAAGGTATGGATAATTTTTTAAGATCTCAACAAAGAGATGTATTGCAATTAATTAAAGATGGTAATTTTTTTACAGCGTTAGCAGGTAAGCCACCTGGAGCATCGTTACTTTCTCCTAATACTCCTGGTCAATTTGCAACAGATCCATTACAAATTTATGATTCTCTTTATGATATTGAATTAGGTCAAAAAGGTTTAAACGAAGTTTTAAGTCAATTGCAAGGATTAGATGATAATGATCCAACAACAGGAATAGATCCTTCATTTCAATTAGATGTTTTTGATACTGATTCGGATTCACAAGTGGCATCCNTTACTGGTGATGATGAAGGTACAGATGCAGATCCTGACGGAGATGAAGATTCTGAAACACCAGAAGATACAGATCCATTTGTTGTTAGAGCTTATCAAGGTGGTGGTGTAGGACCTTTTGCAAGTAATTATATTTTTCAAAGATTTGGTTATAGACCGACAGAAACTATTGACATGTTATTAAGATATGATCCAGTAGAAGAGTTATATTTCTTTGAAAATGGTCAACCAGTAGATCCTGAATTTTTACAAAATATGCAACTGACAAAATTGGATGATGAAGGTCAGGTAGTTAAAGATGATGAAGGCAAACCAGTTAGAATGCCTAAAGTAGTAATTGAAGATGATGCAACAACAGACGAAGAGGAAGAATAAAATGGCTGAAATAAATGTAGAAAACATGGAAGAAAATGCAGATCTTTTTGTAGAAAAGATGGGGTTTCCACATGATACAGAAGGTTTGGAATTATCTGATGATCAACTTGTTAACTTTTTATTGTTATGTCACCAGTATCAGTATGGTGTTGGTGAAGAACAGCAAGGAGAAATGGAAGAAGAAGAAATGATGGATCATCACGATGGTGATGTAAAAGTCAAAATTATGAAAGTTGGTGAAGGTGACAATATCCAAGAAATGATGAACAAAATGTTAGGGGGTTAACATGCCATTTAGTAAATATTCTCCAAAACAAAAGAAATTGGCTGCACTTGCAGGTAATAAAAAGAAAATTACTGCAGCTGATTTAAAAAAACTTAGAAAAAAGAAAAAGTAGTGAGTAGATCGCAAAAAATACCTATTTTTGGTGCTTTATCTGGTTTAATTAAGGAAGAATTAGTAGAGCCAACGATAGATAGATTTTTGCGTTCTGTTCGTGGTTATGGTGCATTAGGAGATTTACCCAAACCACTTAAAGCTGATTTAGATCCTGCTGAAATGGGTGGAGTAACATTACCTACTTTTGTTGAGAATATACCATTTACAAAAACCGAATCAGGTTTAGCTGTGCCAGAGAAAAAAATAAAAATAGAAGATTTAAAAGATAAAGTATTGACACCTGCTTATGGTGATAGGACAGATATAGGCACATTGACAAAAGTTGGCGATATTGAGTTAACGACACCAGTAAAATTAGAAGGTGGTCATGGATATATGCGTGAGGGTGAAGGTCTTTGGGCATCTCAATATAAAGAAATGGTGAAAAAAGCAAATGCCATGAAAAAAATGGATGATCCACTTATGATTTATACTGCAATGGCAGGTCAGGCAGGTGATTTTTCTAAAATGATGTCTGATACTACTTTACAGATTATTAAACAGAGTAATATTAGTGAAGAATCAGCAAAAATATACGATAATTTAATTAAAGACAGATTAAAATTAGAAGATTGGCCTGGAATTTTATCAGAAAATATAGATGAATATGTTGATAAATTGCCTGGTACTGTAAGAAGAGAACTTTGGCAACAAATGGATAAAAAAGATTTTCAAAATTTAGGGTTTCCAAATTTGGGTGTGATTCGCACAGCAATATCCGATGCTGAATTGTTAACTGTTCCATCTTTTGCAACAGGTCGATCAATTGGACAACCTTCTTCATTGGAAATAAGACCATCAACTCATAGAACTTATGATACTGAAATACCTGGTGAATATATAGGATCTTTAGGTTTTGATGTACCTGGTCAGTTAATCTTTAGAGATTTCTTTACTAAAATGGCACAAAGACTTAAAGAAACAGGAGTATCTAATCCACAAAGAGGTTTTTTAATGACACCAAGTATTTCACAAAAAGTTGATCAGCAAATGATTGATGAAGTTAGTGAGTTTCAAGAATTAATGCAAGGAGCTAGGTAAATGGCTACAAAAAAGAAAAAACCTAAAAGAGATGCTTGTTATCATAAAGTAAAAGCTAGATATACTAGAGGTGGTGGAACTTGGCCATCTGCATATGGTTCAGGTGCATTAGTTAAATGTCGTAAAGTCGGAGCAAAAAATTGGGGAAAGAAAAGTGCCAAGAAAAAGAAAAAGTAGCACTAGTGGTGGACTTAGGTCATGGTTTGGTCAAAACAAGGGTAAAGGTTGGGTTGACTGTAAGACTGGTAAACCTTGTGGTAGAAAGTCTAAATCAAGTACCAAAAGAGCCTATCCATATTGCAGACCGACTATGGCACAATGTAAATCAAAGGCTGCAAAATCAGCAACTAAAAGAAAGACATCTGCGAAAAAAGTTTATTTAAAGAAAAAAGGTAAATGATGGCAAAAAAATCAGTAGAAGCACCTAAAGGATTTCATTGGATGAAGTCAGGCAAAGGTTTTAAATTAATGAAAAACCCAACTGGTGGATATAAACCACATAAGGGTGCAAGTAAAAAAGCAAGTTTTGAAATACAAACAATACATAAAAAATAATGGCAAAGTATAAAGGTAAAAATGTAACACTTAATAAACCTCGTAGGATTCGCAAGGGCGAAACGAGTTATGGTAAAAAGAAATCTGTTGTCTTTGTTTCTGATGGTGACAGAGTCAAACGTGTTACATTTGGTGATCCTAATATGAGAATCAAAAAGAATCAAAAAGGCAGACGTAAAAACTTTAGGGCAAGACATAATTGTGATAATCCAGGTCCTAAGACAAAGGCAAGATATTGGAGTTGTAAGGCTTGGTAACATGGCAAAGAAAACAGCAATAAAAAAAGTAGCACAAGCTGAAATAAGAGCAGCCAAAAGTTTTTTAAAAAGAAGAAACATTGATTCGGATGAAGTTTCTCCTAAAAAATTTGCAAAGGCAGCTAAAGAATTAGATAAAAGTTTTAGTGAAACACTTAAAATACTAGCCAGAGAATTGTCTGGAGGTCAAGTCTGATGGTTCAGATAATTGGTGCTTTACCAGAAGGTGCTACATTTAGCGATATTTATAATGAACAATTGGGCAAAGATCTTGTAGGTGCAGGTAGACAATTTGCTCAAGGATTAAGTTTTAGTTCTGCTGATGAAATAGAA
>FUFK010038980.1_pt1 | contig 20124 bp, 38 predicted proteins | sample 1021851 | NCBI WGS metagenome assembly FUFK01 (sample SAMEA51879418, study PRJEB19060) | metagenome
TCGAGGTTTTCTTATATCCATAAATTTATCATTTATTTTTCTAAGAATATTACCTTTTAAACTTCTTGTTTCTTCTTTACTATACATATCAGCTAATAAATTATCTTGCATTGGTTGTGGTAAACTATATATAGCTTTATCAAAAATTTGTATAGGAACTCTTCTTACTGTATCTTCTATTATATCTTTAGGTATTTTAAAATAAGTATATAATTTTTCATTTCTTATATGAGGTACATGTTTTAATTCTTCTAATATTATATGTCTAAACGCTTCTGGGTTATTATAATATTTTTTTTCAATGTTAATATCAATTTCATTATCTTCTTTGTTTAAATTTAATCTAGTTGGTGCAACAAAACTTCTAGCTGGTTCTGCAGCAGACATTTTAAATAAACGACTCATAATTTTTTGTTTTTTTGTTATAGGATTATCTGCATCATAAGGTATAACATTAATATTTTGTTTTTTTAAAGTGCTAATTATTTCAGTAATAGGAGTTTTTTCTGCTTCACTTAATCCACCCATAAATTTAAACTGTCTAGCTCTTCTAGTTTTTTTAGCTATTCGTTTTGGTTGTTTAGAATGTTGTTTTCCTGCTTTAGTATCTTTGCGTTTTTTTCTTGTTGTCGCAGCATATTCTGCAGCCGATAGTGATTTAATCGCTTTTTCCGGGAGATACCTCTCACCCGTTTCCGAAGATTTCTTCCCACTCTTCGTTCTCCATTTTTGTTTAGTCCAAGCCCTAAGACTTCTTTGCGATTTTTTTAGTGCCATTATTTATAGCCACCACCTTTAGCTTTATATTGTTTTGCTAAAAGCTGGGCTTTCCGAGCAGACCATTGTCCGGGTTTACCTCCTTTAGAACCGGCTTTGATTCTCTCGAAAAGCCTCTTACGCATAGTAGGCTTGGTATAATTACCAGCTTTATTGACTGTTGACTTTCTTTTAGTCGTTGTCTTTTTTCTTGGCATTCTTGTTCTCCTTCTTCTTAAAAATCATATCCCAGTTTTTATCAAACTCTTCACGAGTAACATTACCGGGTTTGCCTTGGTTTCTTCTCATAGAGAGTCTACCCTTTTGTTTATGCAAGGCTTTAAATTTTATATTACCTAAATGAGGCATATTACCACTTAACCTTGTTAGCCCAAAAAGCTGCTGACATCTTACCTTTTTTAATATTCTTACGATGTCTAGCTTTAAAAGACTTTCTTTTCATCTTAGTTGCACGAGATTCACCTGCTTTAGGTTTACCTGCAGTCTTTGCACCTTGTTGTCCAAATCTAATTGTTTTAATCTTGTCGCCTTCTTTAGCAACTACAATGTGTGATTTAGTAGGATGATTTGGAGTACGCTTGGGTTTATTATAACCACTTACTCCTGCTCTTTCTAATCTTGAATCTTTTTTCTTAGTCATTAGTGTATAACTTTTTCTTTCTTAGGAAGTTCATAAGTAAGTTCAAATAGTTCACCGATAACTGTCAAAGCATACATGTCGGCTATTTCTATAGCTTCATTAATATCATTTGCCCGTATGTATGGACCAACTAATAATTTATCATCTTTTAAAACTTCAGTCAGAAATATCTTCATAGTCTGCTTCTTCTAAATCTAGGGGTTTTTTATCCGGCATCAAAAAGATACCACCACTTTGAACATTATGATTTACATCAATCTTATCAACCTTACTAACTCCAACTCTATCTAATAAAGTTGTAGCAGCAGCTAATTTATTGTTTGCTTGTATAATAGGCTTCTTAGAATCCATAATCTCTACAAGCTTAAAAGCTGCTTTAGGTGCTGAGTTGGCTAAAACTTCCTGAGTTAGCTCTAGTATTTCAGACTTTAAAGTCTTTACAACATGATGGTAATGAGAAGAGTACCCAGCAAGTTTTGCAGCCTCTCTAGCATCTCCTTGTGTTTCAACAAGATGGTTTAGAAAAGCCTGTTGTTTATCTGTGAGTTCTCTTTTACGATTGTTATTATCTATGCTCGGAAGTATAGCCATGATTATTAGTATACACACATATATAACATTTGTCAAGTATTTACATAAATTTAATAAATCTCTTGACAAAATGCAATTATAACTATATAATAACATTATAGACCCCCCGGGTCAACATAGTACCTACCAAGGGCGTGTCAGCCCTACATATTAAGAACCTATATTAAGTCTAATTAGCCCTGAAAAGTTTTGAAGTTTATATAGCCGGGTCGTAAACTAGATAGTTTTAACTGGTTAATGAGGTTTTTCTAGAATTTTGTATGACCAGTACATATATATACCCCTACCCCCGTGTAGCTCCTGCCCACTCCATAGACTTGAAAAGCTCCCAAGTATCAACAAGTTACGCACAAGTTATACACAAGACTTTGTAGCCTGTTAATATCCTGTGGATAACTTTATAGACTTGATAGACTTTAAAAACTTTATGAAAGCCACGCCAAAAGTATGACAGTTTATCTAGTTAATGAAGTCTTTGAAGTTTTAATGTCGGGATTTTATACGGGAAAAGTGTCATACTATGTCATACTTTGTAAACTTCACAGGCTTTATAATACATTATAACCACAGAAAATAGTAAAAATAGTTCTTGATTATCTTGATAAAATACTTTAATATTAAATAGTAATAAATTATATGGAGATAAATTACTATGGAATATAATAATAAAGAAAAAAAACAAGAAAAACAAAACATTGATAAACTCAATGCTCATGGTTTAATTGGATTAGCATTAATCTTTGCCGATAGTAGTAATGAGTTTTTTAAAACGGAGTTATTAAAAAAGACTAGATACACTAGAAAAGATTTAATAAACTGTAAAAACAATTTTCTATATTTAGATGAGCAAAGTTTAGAAAATAAAACGGGTAGAATATTATAAATAAATAACTCTAACCACGCTAAACGCCTCGTTCATTCGGGGCTTTCGTGGTAGAAACTAACTATAATTTAAACATGGAGAAAAAATTATGATTAATTTAGATAAAGAAGATAGTCTAGTATCAATAAAAATTATTGAGCCAAAAGGCGAAAGAAAAATAAAATATATTGGACATACTAAAACATGGCGAGATAAAGTAAACGGGAACACATACTGGTCTTGTCGTGTTGAAAATATTGAAGAAGATAGAATGTATATTTTTCCTTTTCAATATGGCTATGAGAACCAGTCAGAACATACTGTAAAAGATGCTTTAAATATAAAAGAAATGATAGGCGAAAAATCTATTATTAAATTTATTAAAGAAGAAGATTGCAAAAAGAAAGAAGTAAAAGAACACGGACAAGGAATAGAAGATAATTATATTTCTCGTTTAGGTTATTACTATCAAGATTAAGGGGGCATAAATGAGAACTAAAAATTTAAAAGTATGCTTACATGGTGGAGTTGAAAAACACTTTGATGGCTCATTTACTATGTATGCACATATAGAAAATAAAGCTGATGAAGAAATAGGAACTCATCATGTTAAATATATGGGCTATACACTTTCACAAGCTAGACAAAGATTTAAAAGTGAATTAAAAGACTTACTGGAATTATTAGAGGAATATAAAGTATTTACTAATGATGACTGGATTATATTTGATTATCCCCATAAAGTAAAAATATAACCCCCTAAAAACTTCAAAAGTTTTATAGCCCGATTAACTTCGGGCTTTTTTTTATTTTTGATATGCTTACAAGGACAGGCAGTCACATGGTTTGAGAGCTACTCATTGACAAAGTTTATAACCTTTGCACCAATCAGATATAAAGAAAATCTTTATATACCCTTTCAGACTGCTCTTACTTAGAAACTTATTTAAAGTTCGTTTCCTCGTAGAATTTTCTGCCCTTGTAAACATATATTAAGATTATTATACAACTAAATTTATATCTATGTCAATACTTTTTTTAATTATTTTATATATTTATACTATAACCCTAGCTTATAACCTATTATAACTAATCAATATAAACATGCTCTCTCGTCAATTCTAAGAGCCTACACGAGCAAGTAAGCCTAAGACCTTAACCATACCCTAACTATTAAATACAAAGCATTACAGCGATTGTATGTTTATACAGTATTTTTAAGAAATCCCTAGCATATAAAGAGTAAAATGTAAAGAAATATATTTAGTTTTTTTATAATAAATATCTTGACAAGATTTATAAGTGATAGGCATTATATAAGTTATATAGACATGGAGGTGTCAGATGACAGTTGAACAATTACAAGAAAAACTTAAAAAGTTTAATCCAAATGATGAATTAATTTTTTATCATTTAAAAAACCATAATCTTGAAGGTTGTCAGTTAGAAAGTATTTTTAAAACTGATTTGGGTGTAGAACTTACAATAGAGGAGGTGTCAGATGAGTAAACCAACACAATACAGGGTATCTTTTATACCTTATGAAACTTTACAATACGATTATATTGTAGAAGCAAAGAACGAAGATGAAGCTTTTGATAAAGCTGAACAAGAACTACGATTTGCTATTGGTTATGATAATGCTAAACATAACTTTGAATGTAGCAATATAAAGGAGGTGTCAGATGAAAACAATTAGTAGATTTACAGAACATTATTTAGACAAAACTAAAGTCAGAAAGGGAGATTTTGATTGGGATTTATATAACATGAAAGAAGAACTTAGTGATGAACAAGAAGCATTAAGACAGTTAAATGCCTTAATTGAAAGTATTGCTACAGGGAATAATACATATACGCTTGATACTTTTAAATCTGATATAGAAGAAGTAATAGAGGAGGTAGCAGATGAGTGAAGTAATTAAAATCTTACCCATGACTACCCTATTGTCTGAGCTTTTAAAACTATCAGCGAAAGGTTGGCATATTGTAGGCTTTAAAAATAATATGATAGTATTAAAATTTAACAAAGATATAAAAACTTCTATGTCTTTATATCATCAAGGAGGTAAAGAATGACTAAACAAAAAGAAAAATATTCTTACACTAGCGATACGGATTCTGTGTATGGCTTGATGTTAGTATGGAAACGAGTCGTGGATAGTAGAATAGATAACGCAGATATAACTACTTGTCCGTGTGATGAAGTCTATATCAAAAACTTAGTAAGCGATTTAATCTTACTATCAGATGAGTATGCTGTAGACTTTGATAAGATTTATAAGGAAATAGAAAGTTGCGTAGACTAAATAAATATATTATAATCTTTAAAGATAAAAAGGAAAGAAGATGAAAAGAAAACTTTATACTGGTATTTATGAATATAAAACAATAGGTAGAAACGAGTTTGATAGACTACATAGAACTCATAAATTTAAAAATGAATGGGTTGAATATAATCCCGAGTACTATAAAGATAAAAGTTATTTAATGATAAGGAGGGTAAAGCAATGACAGTAAAACTTAGTATAGCAGATAAGGTTAAGATAATAGATGATGTCATAACAAGAGAAGTTGAATGGGCAGATGAATCTACAGAAGATTTACAAAATGCTTGGGTTGATGTTAGACATTACATTAATGAGTTTTATAAGGAGATAAAAGATGAGTAACTTACAAAACGAAATAGTTATAGAAACTATAAGAGATGAGGTTCTTGCAGAAGATGAGCAAGGAACTCTTGAACCACAGATAATCCTAATGGCTATGAACAATGGCTTACATACACTACAAGACCGAGAAGAGATACTAGAACTTATAATGCGAGAAAGGTTTGAAGGAAGGGCAGAATGACACTTCGACAAGTATTAGATATTGAAAAGGCTTTAGGTAGAAATTTACCAGTAGATATGTATTCCAATATGGATTACTATGATGAGTTAAAAGATGAATGGACTGATGTTTTACATTTAGATACGATACAAGCTATAAGAATACTAAGAGCAAGTATTAGAAAGGAGGTAGAATAATGGGAACATATAACGAATACTATTTTGAAAAGGAAGATGTCGAGGCGACACTTGATAAGATAGGATTGCTTTCACGATTGCTTGGAATAGTTTACAAAGAGCAAGGACTTGATACTATAAAATATTTAGTAGAAAGAAATAGCAACAGAGAATATCTTTGGCTTGATGATGACATGATGGCAGATATAATTAATAACATGGAGGATAAACAATATGAAAGTTAAACATTTAAAAACTAAAACAACAATAGAACTAACACCCGAAGGACTACATGTTTGGATTGGTAGGGTAAATAATTTAGAGCATATGTTAGATAACATAACAGAAATGAATGATATGTATTTATCAGATGTAAATAATTTAAATATAATAAAGTTTGCATTAACCGATTTATTAAATTTAAAATGGAATAGAGATACATATAAATGGGTTAAAGGTGGTAATTGATGAGTAATTGCTATGACATAGATATTAAACTTAATTACTTTGAAAGTGGTAGTTCTTATGAAGATATGCTTGAAAATAAAAAAGCTTGGGAAAGACAAGTAAAAGAACATACTAACTTTTTTAAAACTATAGATACTAAACAGAAGTATATTAAAAAATGGAGGGAAGTTTATGAGGACTAAAAGATATGTATTGACTGTAGATAAAAACAGCGACCAAGTTCTAAGTCAGCTACATCAGTTGAAAGAACTTAGAAAAAGTGTTAGCCTAATAAACAGACATACAAATAGGAAACACTATGTTAAACTTCAAGGCAGATGGGGTAAGAATAATCCCTTGTATGTTAGAAGAAGTTTCCCGTTTGCATCTTTGAAAGAAGCTAGTAGATGGGATGTCTATGTATATGAGAAATAATTATGAAGAATAAACCACAGTATTTACAAGCTCGTTATGATAAAAAGATTGAGTTTGATTTAAAAGAACTTGATATAGATTGGGACAAAGTGATTGACCATTATATAAAGTACAGCGAACTTACAGTTGAGTTTGAAGATGGCGAGGTTAGAACTTATGACCCTACTTACAGATTTGAAATAGATTGGAAGTGGGCAGATGGCGAGAAGATATATGATGCAGATTTTAAAGTTGTGGAGGAGGACTAATGACTTTGTATGGGAGAATAGAGGAAGTTGCACTAAGAGATTTTGAAATACTTAGATTAGTTTCTTCAGATAATATTAGTTACTTGGTAAGTAAAATTGAGAAAAGAGTGTTAGATACTGAAGGTATAAAAGCTAAAGAAGGTTATATCTATCAGTTATTATTAGAAGAAGTTGCTCACATCTTTGTAAAAGGATTACTACTGGACAAAGCATGACCAAAGAAGTAAACGGAGTACCGATACCAAAACATTTACAACACCTTAGTAAGAAAGTTTTACTCTTGTTGATGTATATATTTAGACAAAGGTAGTATGGCTTTAAGAACTAAAGTAATACAAAGCATAGAACATGTTAAAAAGTCTACCTCACAAGGCACGGGAGGGCGTTCTAGGACTATTAAAATATCAACCAAGCACATGAACAAAAACAAGAAAAGAAGTTACAAAAAATATAGAGGACAAGGAAGATGAACGGACTATGGCTCATTATTTTATTTATGCTTTTTTGCTCTTACGGAGCAGGTTTAATTATTTACGACAAACATTTTAAAGATGATTAAAAAATTTTTTTATTGGATTTCAGAGTGTTGGAATATGATTATGAATGTTAAATACAATCCATTGAGAAATATAAATGAACCATCAATACAAGCATACTTTATGTTAGTATTGTTTACAATGTGGTCAGTATTTTTTGGATTCATAGCCACATTTTATCTAGGTTGGTACGGATATGATATTGTTACAAGTATTGTAGTTCATCTAACTGTATTGATACCAGTTATATTTACCAATGCAGTATTTAAAGATGCAGAAAGGCGTGGCGATAAATGGTTTTTAATATTTAAAAGTAAACAAAAAAAACAAAAACTATTTAGCAGAGATGATAATATTGTTAAGTGGGATTTAGATAAGGAAGCATAAAAAGAAATAGATGAAAGCTAATTTAACGAAAGAGTATTATGAAAAGTTTAATGAAGCTGTACAAAGAATTAAAGATAAACATGATGTAGATGTACCACATACTGTTCAATACGAAAAGGATGGTACATTTACTGTAAATTTAGTGGGCAAAATTGATTTAGGTAATTTAGATAATTTACTATCTAATTAAAATAACTAATGATATACTGTGCATAAATGAGCAACCAACAAGCCCTCTATCTCCATGTTGTTGTAGGTTTGGCTTGTCCACAACTCCGAGAGTAGTTGGCTCACAACTCTCAACTTTAACAACTTAATATCATAGGAGGTTAATATGATAGTAGAAGGAACTGGATATTGGGCTAGTATTAAGACACCTAATACCACTTTTGAACCTGTTTATACTATTAATTTAGTAGTAGAACAAAGTGTAGCAGATGACTTTGCAGGTCGTGGACACACTATAAAACAAATGGATGAAGGTCCGGCTTTAGTTATCAAGAGAAAGGTTAATGGTCCTAATGGTATGGTTAGGAATGCACCTAGATTACTTGATGTAAATAAGCAAGACATCAATGTTGCAGTAGGTAATGGCTCTAAAGTTAGAGTACAATGTAGCGAGTATGAATGGGAATATGCCGGTAAATCTGGTAAAAGTCTTGACTTGCAAGGTGTACAGGTGGTAGAGTTAGTAGAATACAAAGCCGAAGATGGCTCAGAATTTTTTGATGATAACGAGGAATTTTAAATGATAATCACAATAAAGAAAGACGATGGAACAGTTACTTCTTGGGACACTAATAATATTTCTGATGATAATATTAAGATGGATGCGAATGTAATTATTAGAAAAGTAGAAATTTTAGGTGTTGTTGCAGAGGGTTTACAATTTAGTAGCGATACTTTTAGAAATAATCTTACTACTTTGTTACAAGATAGAGATGAAGCTATCGTTGATTCACCTCCTAGTATGGTAGAGACACCAACAGAAGATGGTGGACCTACAACAGTCTCCTCCGATGAGGGAATGACCGAGGATGATTCTTCTACTAAGAAGAAGAAGTCCTAACCTCATAAAACGAGGTTTGCTAGAACCTTAAAATAAACTAGATAGACTGATTTTTCCTCATGTGCGAGGGTGTTTCAATGTCGATAAATAACAAAACACAGCATTGCGAGGCAACTGTTTTGCTAGTTTCAAAGTCTCTAATAAAAAACTAGCATGAGGTGTGGAGTAGTCCATACATAGTATCGGCTGAGACACACCTCGATTTTACAGGAGGTAGAATGAATACAAAATTTGTTAAACACAAATTACCTTGCCCTAAATGTGATAGTAGCGATGCAGTTTCTCTCAATGATAATGGCTCTGCAAAATGTTTTAGTTGTAATACATTTTTTCCAGACTACGATAATGCCGATAATATGAGTACAAATGACAATACTATTGTACCCATGAAACAACCTGAAACTTCTTTTTTAAATTCTTATACAGGTATCTACGCACCTTTGACAGATAGAAACATATCAGAAAAGACAGCTAGAAAGTTTGGTGTTAAAGTAATAAAAGACCACAATGGTAATATAAAACAACATATATATCCTTATCATAATGGTAGCGAGATTGTTGCTACTAAAACTAGATATGTTGATAATAAAAACTTTACATGTAATGGTACATTTCAAGGCACGGGTTTGTTTGGAGAACAACTGTATCGTAATAAAGGTGGTAAATATTTAACCATAACAGAAGGAGAATGCGATGCAATGGCAGTCTATGAATTGATGCAAGGTAAGTCTAGTGTTGTATCAATCAAACGAGGAGCTTCATCATCTGTTAAGGATATAAGAGAAAGTATAGAGTTTGTAGAATCTTTTGATAATGTTGTTCTTTGTTTTGATAATGACAAAGCCGGTATTGAATCTGCAAGACAGGTAGCTAGAATATTAAAACCAAGTAAAGCAAAGATAATAAACTTACCTAACGGATATAAAGATGCTAACGAAATGTTAGCTAAGAAAAAGTTCCAAGAGTTTTCTAATGCTTGGTGGGAAGCAAAGACTTATACACCCTCTGGTATCTTAGATTTATCTAGTAAAAAAGATGATTGGTTGAATAGAGAAGTAAAAGAAAGTATTGCTTATCCTTGGGAGGGATTAAATAAAAAACTTTACGGGATGAGAAAGGGAGAGCTTGTTACTTTGACAGGAGGTACAGGTCTTGGAAAGTCAAGTGTAACTAGAGAGCTTGAGCATCATCTAATTAAAAATACAAATGACAATGTAGGCATAATAGCTTTGGAGGAAAACTGGTTGCGTACTGCCGATGGTATTGTATCTATTGAAGCTAACGATAGAATATATTTATCAGAAAAAAGAGATGCGTATACTAAGGATGAACTACAAGCATTGTTTGATAAAGCAATTCAAAAAGGTAGAGTATTTATTCATGCACATTTAGGAGCAACAGATATTGAAGAAATATTTTCTAAATTAAGATATATAATAATTGGATGTGAGTGTGATTGGGTAGTAGTTGACCACTTGCACATGCTTGTCAACGTTCTTACTGAAGGGGATGAAAGAAGAGGTATTGATATGTTAATGAACAGACTTAGAAGTTTAGTAGAGGAGACAGGTGTAGGTATGATATTGGTATCACATCTGCGTAGAGCACAAGGAGATAGGGGACACGAAAAAGGAATACAAGTGTCCCTATCTCACTTGAAAGGCTCACAAGGTATTGCACAACTATCAGATTGTGTGATAGCATTAGAACGAAATCAACAAGCAGAAAACCCAGAGGAGGCTAACATTACTAAAGTAAGAGTATTGAAATCAAGATACACAGGCGACACAGGGATGGCATGTAGTTTACGATATGACATTGATACTGGAAGACTACATGAAATAACTGACAGCGAGACTTTTGATAATGAAATTGATTTTTGATATTGAGACTGATGATTTAGATGCAACAAGAGTATGGTGCATCATTGCAAAAGAACTAGATGGAAAAGTATATAAGTTTGGTCCAAACCAAATAGAAGAGGGCATAAATTTTTTACAAAATGCCACAGAACTTATAGGTCATAACATAATAGGTTTTGACTTACCCGTACTTCAAAGACTTCATAATTTTAAATACACCGGTAAAGTTGTTGATACATTAGTTTTATCAAGACTTTATAATCCTATCAGAGAAAACGGACATAGCCTTAAAACTTGGGGCTATAAACTTTCTAGTCCTAAACAAGAACAGCCAGAGTTTGAAAACTACTCTCCACAAATGCTTGACTATTGTATTCAAGATGTAAAATTAAATGAGTCAGTATATAAATATTTATTAGAAGAAGGTAAAGGATTTAGTAAACAGTCTACTGACTTAGAACATAAGACTGCTAGTATAGTTCTAGAACAAGAAAGAAATGGATTTTATTTTGATAGCAAACAAGCTATGACTTTACTAGCACAACTTAGTCAAAACAGGGCAGATGTTGAGGATGAAGTACAAAAAACATTTAAACCTAAATTAGTAGAGGATAGAATGGTTTTGCCCTATGTTAAAAAAAATGGCGAACTTAGTAAAAGAGGACTGACAGATGAGGAGTATGTCAACTGTTTAAATACATCTAACTTTGAACCTTTTATGAGAAAAAAACTGGTTGAGTTTAATTTAGGTAGTCGTAAACAAATAGGAGAATATCTTATAGAATTTGGTTGGATGCCAGAAAGATTCACACCTACGGGTCAACCTATTGTAGATGAATCAACTTTAAAAAAAATTACACATATAAAAGAAGCTAAATTAATAGCAGACTTTTTACTTTATCAAAAAAGGATAGCACAAGTATCTTCATGGATAGATGAGTTACAAGGAGATAGAGTTCATGGTAGGGTAATACCAAACGGAACTATCACAGGTAGAATGACACATAGAGGTCCTAACATGGCTCAAGTTCCTAACTTAGGAAGCCCTTATGGTAAAGAGTGTCGTGCTTGTTGGACTGTTCCAGATGGATATAGATTGGTAGGTATTGATGCTAGTGGTCTTGAGTTAAGAATGTTAGCACATTACATGAATGATGCTGATTACATTGAAGAGGTTGTTAATGGAGACATACATTCTACAAATCAAGAACTTGCAGGACTTGAGACTAGAGACCAAGCAAAAACATTTATATATGCTCTTGTATATGGTGCAGGAGATTCAAAGATAGGTAGCATAATAAATGGAGATATTAAAAAAGGTAAAGCTTTACGAGAAAGATTTTTAAGAAACTTACCTGCTTTGAAAAAATTAAAAGAAAGAGTACAACAAGCTTCTAATCGTGGATTCTTGAAAGGTATAGATGGTAGAAGAATATATGTTAGAAGTCAGCATTCAGCACTTAATACTTTACTACAAGGTAGTGGTGCTATTGTTATGAAACAAGCCATGATAAATCTATATGAACTTATTAAATTAAATACTTTTGATGCTAAGTTCGTTGCTAACATACATGATGAATGGCAGTTAGAAGTTAAAGAATCACAATCAGATTGTGTAGGAAGAGTTGGAGTTGAAAGCATAGAAAAAGTAACAGAGCAATTTAACATGCGATGTAACTTAACCGGTCAATATAAAATTGGAGGTAATTGGAGTGAAACCCACTAAAAAAGACAGAAAAAAATTTGACATAGATTTACAATACGGAACTATAAAAGAAGAAAAAATTATAGATATGTTTGTAAATAAAAAAATAGAAGTAAAATCTGAGAGAGGAATGTGGATGAAAACAGGTAATATTTGTATTGAATACGAGTCTTATGGTAAACCATCTGGTATAATAACTACTGAAGCAGACTTCTGGTTTCATAACCTATGTATAGATGATAATATATTTTGTACACTTATTTTTGACATACCCAAATTAAAACAACTAATAGATAAATTAGATTTTAAAAAGTCTGTTAGTGGTGGAGACCATAATGCAAGTAGATTATGGTTAGTAAGTATACAAAAATTATTTACTTCTGATGTGTATAAGACATTTAAAGACCTAAAAAATGACCAAACCCCTTGACAAAACTGAATTAGACAAGTATAATAAGTTTACATCCGAATCCGGACATTGGTATTCTCTTGAGGGAGAACCCATGTACACCATAATAGGTGCTAATGGTAAAGAGAGAAACACCACATTAAGAGATGCTAAAAGTATAGGACTTGTTCCTTCCGTTACTACTATTCTTAGCATGGTTGCAAAACCGGCACTAGAGAACTGGAAGATAACTCAAGCAATAAAATCAGCAGTAACACTTGACATAGGAGATGAAGAGTCTATGGATTCTTTTGTGTACAGATGTAAAGCTGATGCAAAACAGATTGGTTCAAAAGCTGCAAAAGAAGGAACTAAAATACATGCTCAAATAGAAAAAGGTTTTGCCGGTCAAGGTAAATCAAAACCTTATAAAATTATACAAGCATGGTTGGATGAAAACTTTCCTGATGAAGATTGGATAGCAGAAGATTCTTTTTGTGCTAATCAAGGTTATGGTGGCAAAATAGACTTGTACTCTAAGTCAGGGATATTTGTGGACTTTAAAACTAAAGATAATCTTGAAGGTAAAGACCCTGCTAAATTAGTTTATGATGAACATGGTATGCAACTTTCAGCGTATGCTCAAGGTTGTAACATAGACAACCCTACAAGAGTTTCTATCTTTGTAGATAGAGCAGATACAAGTTTAGTTCTTTGTCATATATGGGATGAAGAATCACATGAGAAACATAAAGAAATGTTTAATAGTATATTAAAATACTGGCAACTGGTAAAAAATTATGAATGGCAAGAAGTCTAAACAGTTGAGAAGAAAAGCAGAACATTTACTTATAGCTTGGTTAAGAACTATGACACCGGATGGAGAAGATAAATCTAAAATAAATATAAAAAATTTAGATGAATTTTTACCAGAGCAAACACATATCTTTGCAAATAATAAATTTATGTTAAGTGCTTATAGTTTAAGATGGTTTTACAAACAAGTAAAAAGAAATCCTGATATAAATGTAAAAGAACTTTTATGAAAAAAAGAATAAATTATAAATTTCAAGAAGATAAAATTTTAAATTTAATAAAAAATTATATTGATAATACTTATAATCAACATTATTCTAATGGTAAATATCAAGCTACAGATATGATTATAGATGCCGGACATGGTGAAAGTTTTAGTATTGGTAATGTAATGAAGTATGCCATGAGATATGGCAAGAAAGATGATAAAAAAACAGAGTTATTAAAAATTATACATTATGCAATTATTGCATTATACTTAGAGGAGCAACATGGTAGAAGATAAAGTGGGGAGTAAACCTTATTTAGGTATTGTTATAGATTATGATAGAGAAAAACAGTTTGATAAATTTAGTATTGATACATTAAAGGATAGGTATTTTTGGGATGATGAAACACATGCTCAAGAAGCTTTTGCAAGAGCTTCAGTATTTGGAGCAACATATAAAGGAGAAACAGATTATGAATTGGCTCAAAGACTTTATGATTACAGTTCCCACAGGTGGTTCATGTTTAGCACTCCTATACTTAGTAACGGGGGAACAACTCGTGGGCTACCTATCTCTTGCTTTCTTAATTATGTACCTGACAGCAGGGATGGTTTATCTGCTCACTTCGATGAAAATATATGGTTGGCTAGTTCGGGTGGAGGTATCGGTGGATTCTGGGGAGATGTTAGGAGCAATGGCATACCTACTACTCATGGCAGTCGTTCAACTGGTTCAATTCCATTCATGCATGTAGTTGATTCTCAGATGTTAGCCTTTAATCAAGGCACAACTAGAAGAGGTTCTTACGCTGCATATATGGACATATCTCATCCAGAGATAGAAGAGTTTATAAACATGCGTAAAGAATCAGGTGGAGATATAAATAGAAAAAATTTAAATCTACACAACGGAGTTAATCTTAACAATGCATTTTTAGAAGCTGTAAAGAATGATGAAGACTGGAGATTGATTGACCCTAAAACTAATGAAGCTGTAAAGGTTATAAACGCTAGAGATTTATGGTGGCAAATCATAAACGCTAGAGCAGAAACTGGTGAGCCTTACATGATTAACATTGATACTTGTAATGATGCTTTACCAAAAGGACAAAAAGATTTAGGTTTAAAAATTAAACAAAGTAATTTATGTTCTGAAATAACTTTACCTACAGATGAAGAAAGAACAGCAGTCTGTTGTTTGTCTTCTGTAAATTTAGAACACTTTGATAAATGGTCAAAGGATGAATTATTTATAAAAGATTTAATTACAATGTTAGATAATGTTTTACAACATTACATTGACAATGCAATAGATACAACACAGCTAGGAGAATATAGTGCAAATTTTAAACGATTTAAAAACTATGTTAGAGAAGGTAAAGAAGGTTATACTAAATCTGCCTATTCGGCATATAGAGAGAGAAGTCTCGGCTTGGGTGCAATGGGCTTTCATGCATATTTACAATCTAGGAATATACCTTTCGAGGGTATTTTTGCAACTGGTTTTAATCACAAAGCTTTCACACATATTAAATCAAAAGCAAAAACAGCAACTAAAGAATTGGCTATCGCAAGGGGCGAAGCTCCTGACATTCATGGTTCAGGTAATCGAAATGCTAACTTACTTGCTATTGCTCCTAACGCTAGTAGTGGGATTATATGTAGTGGCACTTCTCCTAGTATTGAGCCTTATAGAGCTAATTGCTATACTCACAAAACTTTATCAGGTAGTTATCAAGTTAAGAACAAATACTTGGAAAAACTTTTTAAGTCAAAAGGATTGAAAGGAAAAGAGTTAGAAAATACTTGGAAAAATATATCAGGAAATGATGGCTCGGTACAAGACTTAGACATACTTACTGATAATGAAAAAGAAATATTTAAAACTGCAAACGAGATAAATCAAATATGGGTTGTTGAACATGCATATCAAAGACAACAATTTGTATGTCAAGCACAATCTGTTAATTTATTTTTTACTTTACCAAAAGCAACAGAACCTCAACAAACACATGATGAGTATATGCAATATGTTAATGATGTTCATTGGTATGGTATGAATAAACTTAAATCACTCTACTATTTTAGGTCTAACGCAGCTAGAAGTGTAGAAAATGTAAATGTAAAAGTTCCAAGAATCAAGTTAGATGATGTGGAATGTATAGCCTGTGAGGGATAAAATGAAGGTAGAAAATTTATATGATGCTTTGTATAACAGATATAAAGCAAAACAGTCAGAAGCTTTGTGTAATATTCAAATGTATTTTATGGGAGGTGTAGGTGTGGCAGACCATCCTGATACAGTAGAAACTGTAGCTAAATTATTTGAAAAATACGCAGATGCAACAGAGTATTTAAAATTATTAAGGGAGAATAGACATGAGTTTATTGGGCAATAGAGATTATTACAAACCATTTGAATATCCTTGGATGTTTGATTACTATGTATTACAGAATCAAATGCATTGGATGCCGGAGTCAGTACCACTACATACAGATGTAAAAGATTGGCAAGATTTAACTGATAAGGAAAAGAATTTACTTACACAAATATTTAGATTGTTTACTCAATCAGATGTAGATGTAGGTGCAGGATATATAGATAAGTATATGCCTATATTTAAAAAGCCAGAAGCAAGAATGATGATGGGTTCTTTTGCTAATATGGAATCAATACATCAACATGCTTACAGTTTACTACTTGATACAGTCGGAATGCCAGACATAGAATATAAAGCCTTTGCTGACTACGAGGAGATGTCAGATAAACATGATTATGTTGGAAACTTTAAACCTAGTAAAGCTAAGAAAGAAAGCATTGCTAAAACTCTTGCTGTTTATTCAGCTTTTACAGAAGGATTACAATTATTTAGTAGCTTTGCAATCTTGTTAAACTTTCCTAGATTTGGAAAGATGAAAGGTATGGGACAGATAGTTACTTATTCTATTCGTGATGAGTCTATGCATGTAGAAGCTATGACTAAATTGTTTAGAGAATTTATAAAAGAAAATATAGATATATGGACAGATGATTTTAAAAAAGAACTTTACGATATTTGTAGACAAATGGTAGAGTTAGAAGATAAGTTTTTAGATTTAGTATTTGAAATGGGAGACATACAAGGACTTACTAAAAAAGATATGTATGCTTACAATCGATACATAGCTGATAGAAGATTATTACAGCTTGGTCTTAAAACTAATTATGACCAAAAAGAAAATCCTCTTGGTTGGATTGATGAAGTAACCGGTGTTGAACATCAAAACTTCTTTGAAGGCAGAGCAACTACATATATGAAAGCAGGGTTACGAGGAAGACAAGACAATATAACATTTGCAGGATTTGAATAATGAAAAGACAAGAAGCAATTTTACTTGCTTACAAGGTTTTATATGATAGAGCAGGTAAGTTGATAACTGAACGCACTATAACAGACATAAAAGAATTAAAACCTTATTTTACTGAAGAGGAGTACGCAACTTTACAAACTGTTTTACGAGAAGGCAGTATTAAATTAGATGAAATACATAACTATATTGAAGCTAATTTAAATGGTAGAAAAATGACAGAATGAAGTGGGCTAGTTTATTACTAGGAATACTTACTCTTCCTTTAATTTTTAATCTAACACCTTTAGAAGTTTTAAGGCTTAAAACATTTGATGCTGTCGTAGAGACACCAGAACCATCTGGTAACTTTGTAATCTTAAATATAACTGAAGAAGATGTACAAGAAAGAGGTGGTTATCCTTTTCCTAGACAAGACCTTGCAGAGATACATAGACAATTAATTAATGAAGGTGCATTAGGAATAGGTTGGGTTATATTATTTCCACAAAAAGATAGATTTGAGGGAGATGAAATATTTGGACAAATGTTGGGTTATGCTCCTAGTGTTTTAGCTATGCCTGAGTTTGACAATGGAAAGTACCCTAAAACTCATGGTACTGTTATACTTGGACCAGATGTAGATTTACCAAAAGCAAAAGGATTTTTACAGAATATATCAGAACTTCAAGAAGTATCAGCTCAAGGTGCTGTCTCTGCTCCCGTAGATGTAGATAATCTTATAAGAAGAATACCTTTACTACAACAAACACCTGATGGTTGGGTTGCTTCTTTTGGAACTGAAGTATTAAAAACTTTAGTAGATGCTAAAACCTATCAGATAAAAACAAACGAGAATGGTATAGAGCAAATAAGAATTAGAGGATTAAATCCTATACCTACAGATAGTCTTGGGCGTAAATGGATTTCATGGGTTGATACACCACAAACAACACTATCTGAAATGAATGTTGCAGGTAAGTTTGTGTTTGTAGGTGTTACTGCAAAAGGGGTTATGCCCACTTTAGCGACACCAAACGGGCTATTAGAGCCTCACAAGATACAGGCTGCCCTTGCAGAAAGTATTTTGATTAACTCTCCATTCATACCAGACTATAGATTATTTATTGAGTTACTTATATTATGCATTTCAGGACTATTAATCGCCTTTTTAATAAATCGTTTTGGTATAACCATGGGATTAGTGTCAGCAGGTACATTGATGCTTTCGATATCTTCGTTAGGTTACTATTTTATATTACGAGGTTTTTTAATTGATGTAACTTGGTCTTTGATTAGTATGCTACTAATTGCTACTCAACAATTTTATTTAAACTTTAGAACTCAATACAAATTAAGACAACAAATTAAGAAACAATTTGAGCATTACCTTGACCCAAGACAAGTCAAACAATTACAAGACAATCCAAAACTTTTAAAACTTGGAGGAGAGAGAAGATATTGCACCTTTTTATTTACAGATGTTAGAGGATTTACTTCTTTATCTGAAAAACTAGAACCAGAGCAAGTAACAGAGATAATGAACAAAGCTTTGACTATACAGTCTGATGCAGTTAAAAAGTATGGAGGTATGGTAGATAAATACATAGGTGATGCAATGATGGCAATCTTTAATGCTCCCTTAGATTTAGATATGCATGAAGACAGAGCAATACTAACAGCTATAGAAATTAAAAAGAAAATGAGAGAAGCAGGACTAGGTATTGATATTGGCATTGGTATCAATAGTGGAGTTGCTGTTATTGGTAATATGGGTAGTGAAACAAGGTTTGACTTTACAGCTTTAGGGGATGCAGTAAATTTAGCAGCAAGAATGGAGAGTAGTTGTAAAGAAGTTGGAGAAGATATTGTCATTGCTCAAGCAACAGCAGAGCAAACAGATATAAAATTAGACAGATTAGATGATATTTATGTAAAAGGTAAAGAAAAACCTATACAAATCTACACAATATCCGAAAATGCCACCAGAGCCTCTTAGAAGCCCGTGGTTAAATAATAGGTCTTTTTGAAGCCAAGGTATTACTTACCCTCTAACTTTGCAATACAGAGCATCCTGTGAGGTCAATTTTTTCTAATCGCCCTGTTTTATAGTAATTGTTGATGAACTTCCACCATTTACTATAATTTGTGTACTTTTTCCATTTTGTACAAGAATAACAGTATAAGAACCTGANTTATCTAAATCTAATCTTACTGTATCTTCTAATGATTTTAANAATGTTATGATATTATCTGTAGCAAAAGTATTNANTTGGGTGTTAGCATCAAAGCCCATAGTNGTTCCTTTTAAATCTAAGTCAGCTTTNANTAAAGTTTCTGTCTGGTCTAACTCATTTACATCTTGTATTATATCTAACAAGTCTTCAAGAAAGTTTACATCTANATAATTTATATCTAATTCAGTAAACTCTAACTCATCTTCTGCAAGATAGTCTACTTCTAAATCATCAAACTCAAGGAAGTCAGCATCAAGAATATTAGAAACGCTACTTCCATTCTCTCCCTGTACATCTATGTTCTCCTGTGGTGGGGTTACTATTAACATATTATCTATTAACTCTAAAGTAATATCTAATATAACTGGTTTAGTAGGTTCTGTTTCAAACATAGAAACTGTAGTAGCTTGATAGGGTTTGTTAAGCAATACTTCTCCTATAGCTGTTGCTACTAATATCTCTCCACTAGGAGTACCATCATCTTTGGGCAGTAATATAATTAAAGACTCTCCAATCTCATTGACTGTAATTGTAAAGTCTGTACCACGAATAGAAACATTAGCACTCGGAGTCGAGATAGC
>FUFK010428249.1_pt1 | contig 20118 bp, 17 predicted proteins | sample 1021851 | NCBI WGS metagenome assembly FUFK01 (sample SAMEA51879418, study PRJEB19060) | metagenome
TCAGCTGCGTCTTTCATAAGTCCTAGTTCTGCCATGAGTTTATTTTTACCCATGCCATACATAATTCCTAAATTAATTGTCTTTGCTTGTTTACGATCAATACCGGCCATGTCAGCAATCATCTGATGAAAGTCTGCGCTGCCATCGTTGTATGCATCTACAATCGTTCCTGTGCCTTCTAATCGCATAAGAGATGCAAAGTGCACTAATATTCTTGGTTCTTGTTGGCTGTAGTCAAAACAACCCCAAGTGTGTTTTTCTTCTGGTATAAATAAAGATCTAATCAGCGGTCCCAGATGCTTGTGGCGTGCTGGTATTTGCTGGAGGTTTGGATTGTTGTAACTGAACCTTCCGGTAACTGTGCCGCCCTGGTCAGAGCGTATCTGGTTTATCTCTGCGTGTATGCGGCCGTTGTGNTCGTGNTTNANTATNGTNTCNATAAATGTNGTGTTNGCTTTGTTTATTTCTCTTGCTTCGTTGATTAGTTTGGGTAGCTCGGCTGGGTGTGTAGCAAGAAAGTTTTTTGTAAAGCTTGGTGCGCCTTTTTCTGTTCGATCATACGGCATTTTTAACTTATCAAATGCTTTTGCAATCGATGCAGCAGCCCAGATCTCTACGTCAAAACCTGCTATCTTNTTTATGTCTTGTAATAAATTTTTCTCTGTTTGTATTAATTCGTTTTTGACCGCCAAAGATTTTGTTACGTCTACACGTACACCTTTAAATTTCATATCGACCAAACATGGAAACAGATTTGTTTCTAAATTAAATACGTCCCACAGATCTTGCTTTGATATTTCATGCTGCAGTGCATGCCACAGCTTCAGTGTGATCTCCGCATCTTTCTCTGCATACTCACCAACAAATGGTGCAGGTAATCTCCACATTTCTGCTTTCGCATTAACACCAAAGTCTTTTGCAGCGTCTTGTAAAAGTTTTTCGTTCTTGCGCATGCCAATGTAATCTTTACCAACAGAGTCTAGTGTGTAACTCCATCTGTTTTCATCAATCAAACTTGCAGCGATCATTGTGTCAATGATGCCACCGTTTATGTGAAAGCCAAGTGACCTGATCCAGGATACATCGTACATAGCGTTGTGAAATATTTTTGTAGATGTCGTGTTTAGTAATTCTTCAAACCAATCCAACACCAATGCGCGGTCCATGTTCCCACCACCTTCATGCGCTATTGGAAAGTAGCCGGACCAGCCTTCGACCGCAACTGCTATGCCGACTATTTCCCCGTCTCTTCTTACCGCACCTGATCCCATTGTGAGCAGGTTTGGATCTCGTGTTTCTAAGTCAATTGCAATTTCTGCATGACTAGATAAATCTGGTAATCTNTCTGGTGGTACCCACTCTGTTTCTGGTGTGAAGAGTGGTTGCTGTAGTGTTCTCAACTGTAGTCTCTCTCTATTATCATATCGATAAAATGTTTCGCTTTCTCAAGGCTCTCTTTGCCTCCTTTATCTTGATGTCTTACAATATATTTTATAGCAGAACCCTCAGCGAATAACAACTTGTTTTTATTGATGAATTCGCTAGGCTGTATCTTATATTTTTGGTAGTGGTTGCCCCCTACTTGGTTTTCGTATGGCGATTTTTTTCCCATTCTAGTATCTCCTTTGCTTTATTAATTTTTCTTTTTTCTCTCATAAATGGAGTTATTAATTTTAATAATCTATATAATTTTCGATGACTCATACCCCAACGTAATTGTGTTTGATGTTTTTTTGTTCTTGGTTTAACTTCATAAAGAGATCCTTCTTGACCAAAATCATTGTATAAACTTTTAATTAAATCTATGTCTGTATTACAAATTTCCATTCTGGCTATGTGTGTGCGATGTGTTTTACCTTGACCATTTTTTTTCTCTCTAACGGTCCATTCTATATAACCNTCTCCNTCCATAAAANNTGCACANTATGCAAGTTTTGTAAGATCAAATANTTTAATCATAATATATAAGCCCTTTCATAATTTTTTGGTTCTAATATGTGCAAAGATTTTTTTGCTCTTGTTACAGCTACATAAAACAACCTATGCAGCTCGTCTGGATCCAAATCGTTTTGATCAATAGCAGACTTAGTAACATCAGGAAGTAGTAAAACATTGTCAGCTTCACCCCCTTTCGCTCCGTGTATTGTTGATAAAGTTATGCGTGGTGTTTGTGTAATCTTTTCTTTGTTGGCCAGCATATTACGTATATAATTTTCTGTACTAGCATCTAAACCTGCAAACGCTTTGTACCAAACATCTTGTGTTTGTAATCCGTGGTTCTCGGTGCACTCTTCAATGTAATAACCTTCTTCGCTCTCGTCCATCGTCTTACCTTTTTGATAACCCTTAGTCACATTTTCTCCAAGATAAGAATAAATATTTTTTATTGATGCAACCGGTAATAATGTTTCACTGTTTCTCCATTTTTCCCAAGTTTGTATTGCAAGAAGTAAATCTAGTTTAACAGAGTTCTTTGTTTTGTGTGAATAGTACCAACCCTGTAATTCACATAAATCTTTTATGTCATCTAAAAAATAATTTGCTGATGATAACACTAACCACTCACCTTGCGACATGTCTACCTGCGTTACGTCAGAGTATCTTGTAAGATCACCCATCTCTTGTCTTGGTGTGTAATCTTTGTCGTATCTATTAGATACACTTCTAATTATACGTTGTGACAATTCATGTATTGGTCCACCAGGTATTCGGTATGATTGATCTAGTGTGTCGATGTAGTCTACTTCTTCTTTAAGTGCGATAAAAGTATCAACGTCAGCGCCAGCCCATTTAAATATTGCTTGATCATCATCCCCTGCAATGTAGGTTTTGTTTGCTTTCGCCCAAAGAGTCCTGACCATTCTCCACTGCAAAGGTGAGAGGTCCTGTGCTTCGTCAATAAATAATACCTCGAAAGAGGGTGATATATCTTGTTCAATAAATTGCTCCAGCATGTCATCATAATCTATAAGTCCTTTTTCTTTTTTATATCTTCTAAGTTCTTGATCTAAAAGATATAACAAATCTCTTTCTATGTCCAGACTGTGCCTATTTTTGTCGTACTCTTCCAAAACAGGTATGCCTTTGACTCGTGCTTTGTTAATAATTCTTAAATATTCATTGTCAGAATTAAACACACCATCCTCTTCACTAAACCATCCGGTCTTAATAGGTATGCCACATTTCAATCCAAAGTCTCTGTAGTCAGAGTGTTTCATCACACGCTCTTTCTTTACACCCAACATTCTAAACGCCAATGAGTGCAGTGTTCTAAAGTATGGTATCTCTTTTTGATCTATCATAAATTTTTCTTCTGCTCTGCGCGTTGCTTCCCATGCAGCTTTTTTTGTAAAAGAAAAATATCCTATCTTTTTTATGTCAACACCATCACGCAAAAACTCTTCTACTAAATTTAGTAGTGTAGTTGTTTTACCTGTTCCTGGTGGTCCTAGTATTATTGTCTTCATTAGAATGGGGTCTCCTCATATTTTATGGGACTAATAGAAGGCGTCGTTTTTTTCATAGCCTTGATTTTTATTAAATGTGGGTTTTGATTTTTAACTTTTAACCTAACCTCTTTTTCAAAAATTTTATCTAAACTTTTTAATAGGTTACCCGTCTTAGTTTTATCTAGTTCCCAGTTGTTTCGTTTACAAAAAGCAAAAAAATCATCCATTCTAAAATAACAAAAATCACCGTCTTCGTCAGTCCAAGCCATCTTACTTAAGATGTCGTCTCTTGTTCTAGCTTGTGTTCTGTTGACTGTAAATTCTTGCAACAAATGCATTAACATTTCTCTAGGATCTAAAGATTTTAATGGTTCTATTTCTTGCATGGTTGCAAATAAAGATTTTAAATAAATTTCTCTCCAGTCTGGTCCTTTGGGTATGCTTGCAATAACAACACCTGCTTTGTCCATAACCTCTATCGCAAATAAATTTGCATTATGTAATTGTTCTTTTGTCAGCTCTACTCTTTTACCATCCACATCTAAAAAATATTGTGATGGTGTTGAACATATTTTTGACAGCTGTCCAAGTTCTGGCATCTGCTCTTCGTTATAACCAACACCAAATTTTTTCGTTCTACACTTAGCTGCATTACACACACCGCATATTGGCTGGTCTTTACACCTGTAGTTTTCATATTGTTTTTTGCTGACAGATTTGATAACTGCTTGCACCTCGTTGTACGTTAATGGTGGTGTCATATATTTTGTATTGTATTGACCGACTTGGTTTTCCCAATCATCAAANGCTTTTTTACAAAAAACAGCTATGTTAAATAGTGCGTTGTTTCTTGAGCCTTCACCAAAACCCTCTTCTGCTAATTTATTTANACATGGAGGCCCATCTTTAAAAGCCTCTTTGTCTTGTACTTTCTCTTTTATTTTTATAGCTTCTATTTCTTCTCGTGTCTGTGCCCATTCATCATATATAGAATAGAATGATTCTAAACTAGCAGCATTGCCACCAGCCTCAAATGTGTATCTTAAACCACGCACACCACCGTGGTATGGTAAGTTTAAAAAATTACCTGTGTCCCCCTTATCTACATGTATTACAGTTTGTTTAGGAAAAATCTCACTACCTGCATAACCCAAAGCTTCTGACATGGCTTTGAGTTTTGACTGCATCAATGATGCAGGAATAAATTCTTTAGCAAATAAAAATAAATGTGCGCCACCAGATTTAGATCTAAAAGTTACTAATGGAAACTCAAGTCCTTTAATATTTCTCATCAATGATAGGTGATCCAAGTTGTATTCGTCTACGTCAATACAACCCCATCTACATTCGTTGCTCTCGTTAATAGGTATAACACCAAGAGCAGGTTCTTTACCATCTATGTGCTCTTGCCATAACTGATCTGTTATCTTTTCTCTTTTTATAAAAGCTTTTGCTACAGCTTTACCCTTGTCGGTTACCTCACCGGTAAGTTTCATTATACCGTAAGCACTATTGTTGCCTTCAAAGATTTCTTTAAACTTCATTTCTTTGCTTTAGGCCTTCCTGTTCTTGGCTTGCCTCTATTTGGTCTAAAGGTAGGCTTGCAAATGTCGTTGCAGTATATTTTTTGTTTTTGCCATTTAGTTATCTCGAACTGTTCTTGACACGTTGGGCATGTTCTTATCATTTATTTTCTTTTTCCTTTCTTTTGCTTGTCTAGTAGACTCTTTTAAACTTATTTCCCACAACTCATCTTGTTCTAGCCAATAGTCTTCAAAAGTTGTATAATGCGAAGGCCCGATAGAAGGGGGATGTTTCTTCGGGCCTCCATCCATGATTAAAATGGTACGTCGTCCTTAGACTTCGTCTCACCTTCACCATGCTTCGCTTCCACTGCTCCCGTAGATACACTAGAAGCAAACTGTTTAGCAGCCTCATACAAGTTTTTATCTTGTACAGGACCAATTAAAGACACATTCCAACCAAACCAAGTTCCCTTGTCATTTGATTGTTGTACTGTCTTTAAGTTATACACGTGACTGTAAGCAGCCGGTGTGAATAGACCATTTTTACCTTTAAGTTTGATACTATTCATCATAGAGTTCCACGAACGACTTACTTTTAATTGTGTAGATTTCATAGATATCAATGCTGTTTGCAAATCTTCTGTCAACACAAAGTAAGATGCCGTGTTTTCTAAATAGTTACCGTTAGGTAATCTATCTTTCCAGTCAGCTCCTCTAGTGGCTTCTTTAATAATACCACTACTAACTGGGTGGATAGCAACAGGAGCACTTGTGCCCTCGCCTCTATCACTCCACTCAACATACTCNCNCTTNTAACCGCAAGGAATNANGTTAAGTCCCTTCTCACCATCATATGTCTGCTTAGTCACGGTATTAAATATCATACCTGGTTCAGCACCTTCTACATATTTGGCGTCCCGTTTATTTGTCTCGGGTGACAACTGTCCTAGCACACGTAAGAAAGGCATAGCAAAATCATCGCTACCCATTCCCTGCATACCACCAGCTTGGTCGTCTTCAAACAAACTCGCTAGAGCTACGCTTGAATTTTCTTTTTTAGCTACTTGGTTCATGTTTCATTCTCCTTGTTTCATGATTCATTTATTTCCGGCTAATTTTAGTTTGATCCTTCACAAATAAGTTAAAAGAATCTGAGGGCATATCGAGGCCGGCCTCGATACGCTCTCTATAGAGCGCCTTCAAAGTCATCGGCTCAACTTTAGATTTTTGTTGAGGCTCAAACCCTTCTTGCGCTGCAAGGTTAAGCAATTGCTCCGCCTTGTTATCTTCGCCTTTACCGAACGTTACAAAAACCTCATTTTTAATGATGTCCTCCAGTCCGTTTTCTCGAAGCCATTGATAAGCCGCGTCAGTACCATCTTTTTTTATAGTACAACTGTATGATTTTCTAACTTCTACAGCGCTTCCGTCAGCTAATTTCAGAGAAGATAATCCCTGCTCCGCGAGCATNTTGGGTATGATCTCTGATGCAATCTTATCTGCTTGTTCTTTTAGTTTNTTTATCTCTTCTTCTTTAGATTGAATATTATCTTCNAATCCTTGAAGCTCTAAACAATAGCCAGATAATTGCTGAATATCTGTTTTCTCTATCACCTCTTGTTGATCTTTTTCAAAATCTTCTAGTGTTAATGTTGTCATTCTATTTCTCCTTTATTATATAAATCGAATGTAAGAGGATAGTATCTTGTTTCTTGTCTATCCCATTTTAATAAATTAAATCTACCACCAGTAACATCACTTACCAAAGCAGTAGACAGACCTATAATAGCAGGGTCACCTGTGCATAATATAAAATCACTTGGTCTAAAATCTCTTAAATTTTTACGCATCTTATGAATAAAAGGTGCAGGACTAAACGTCATTTGTGAATTTTCTTCTAAACAAATAACTAAATAACCAAAGTCAGAAGCTGACATTATATTTATGTTTTGAGGTGGGTGCTGAANNACNTANACAAAAGTCTCTTCAGGATTATCTTTTATAAATTGAAGAAACTCTGCTAATATTTTAGGTCTATATAATTCGAATACTCTACTTATTTTTCTCACTTTTATCTTCTGCTTTCTTTGTTTCTTCTTTCTTAGCTGCGTTGATTTGCTCCGTCAATGATGCAATCTGTATTTCTAAATTAATTATCTCATTGTTGCGTTTTTGCAACATGTTAGATAATGCATTTATTATTTGTTTATCGTCCATAATCTTTCTCCTGTTTATGATTGACATTTATATAATAATTCTTATCTTAATGTCAAGAAAGAATATATGATAAAACATTATAAGTTTAAAACTGAGCCATACGCTCATCAAATTAAAGCTTTAGAAAAATCTTGGGCCCAAGAAACCTATGGTTTATTTATGGAAATGGGTACTGGAAAATCTAAGGTTTTGGTTGACAATATAGCTATGTTGTATGACAGAGGCGCAATTAAAGGTGCATTAATTGTTGCACCAAAAGGTGTGTACAAAAACTGGCACGATATAGAATTTCCGGTTCACTTACCAGATCACGTAGAACATACAAAAGTTTTATGGGAANCAAACATTACAAAGAAAAAACAATGGGAACTAGATACATTGTTTGATGACAAAGGTGATCTTAAGATATTGATAATGAATGTAGAAGCATTTTCTACACAAAAAGGACTGGACTTTGCACATAGTTTCCTTAACATATTTCTTGGAAGAGCTTTAATAGGGATTGATGAATCTACAACGATCAAGAATCCGACAGCAAAGCGAACAAAAAACATTTTAAAATTAGCGGATCTCGCGAAGTACCGTAGAATATTAACAGGCTCTCCAGTTACAAAATCCCCATTAGACTTGTTTAGTCAGTGCAAGTTTCTTGATCCTTTCCACTTAGGATACGACTCATACTATGCTTATCGTTCACGTTATGCTCACATGCTTGACAGAAATTTTGGTGGACGTCGTGTACAAATTGTAGGTAGTTATCGCAGGTTAGATGAGTTAGCTGCTAAGTTAGAAAAGTTTTCTTATCGTGTGTTGAAAGAAGATTGTTTAGACCTACCAGACAAAGTATTTACAAAACGTTTAGTAGAACTAACTGACGAACAGAAAAAAGTTTATGCTCAGATGAAACAAATGGCTCTTGCTATGCTGGATGGTAAAATTATGTCGACTGTAAATGTAATGACTCAGCTCATGAGATTGCATCAAGTAACTTGTGGTCATTTTAAGGCAGACGATAAAACGATTACACATCTTAAAAACAACAGACTAGATTCTTTAATGCAGCTGCTTGAAGAAACTGATGGTAAAGTTATTATCTGGGCAAATTATGTAGAAGATATAAAAATAATTGTTGAATCTTTAAAAAAAGCTTACGGAGATGACTCTACAGTTGAATATCACGGGTCAGTGGACTCTACCCTCCGCCAAGACAACATTGCTCAGTTTCAGCAAAAAAACAGCCCTACACGTTATTTCGTAGGAAATCCTCAGACAGGTGGGTATGGAATTACACTTACTGCTGCTAACACGGTAGTATACTACTCTAACAGTTATGATCTAGAAAAAAGATTGCAATCAGAAGATAGAGCACATCGTATCGGCCAGACTGGCAGTGTTACTTATGTTGATTTAATTGCAGAAGGTACTATAGATGAGAAAATAGTTAAATCACTTAGGAGCAAAATAAATATAGCAAATGAAATTATGGGCGAAGACATTAAAGATTGGATCTAAAGAATTATCGGCTCGTATGCTGTTCGTCCTTCTATCTTCTTCGCTTGCAGTACTTGTTTGCGCCCTGTTTCTGGTTCTCTTTTCGTTGAGCAATGCACCCAACCAGAGTTGGGATCAATACCATCATAGAACTCTAGTATTAATTGATCAAACTCACAATTTTTTGTAATCCAAGTTGCAAGTTCCTTGTTGTCAACTCCATTTATTTCGAAGTCTGCTGCCTCACCCTTGGCATGTTGTGACTTAGCCGAAGATCCGATAGCTTCGCACAACTCTGGGCTTCTATAGCCTGAAGATATCATGACCGGTTTTCCAAAATGCTCTCGCACTGGTTGCAGGACGGACTCCGCTAGGTGAATAAGATTATTAATCTCCGCGGTCCCTGGCTCATTCCGTATGTTTTTGCGGATCGCTGTTTGAGATTTGACTAGCTCTGCTAGTGTAAAATTATTTGATAGTTTCATTTTATCATTCCTAATAAAGTTTCAATAACCATTAACGCTACAGCCCCCACCGTAGTCAAAACAACCCAATAGATTTTATCTATTTTACCACCCAATTCTTCTACATCTTTGTGTACATGCGAAATTTTATTGTCCAAATGGACAAGATGATTTGTCTTAATTACTTCTACTTCACGTTCTATACCTTTAAGGTGACCATATAAAGATATAACATGCTCTCTGTCTGATTCTGGTGTTATGCCGTGGACATTATCGTTCACTACGCTATCCCCCTTTGTCCTTGTCTAATAGCTTTTTCACCAGGGGATAATAAAGCAGTTTCAGTTTTAGTCAATCCTGTAGCAGGATTAACAACTCCGGTTACACCGGCCATTGCGTTTGGATTAACTACTGGTGCTCCTGTTTCAGCAACTTGTGGTACTGGTATTTCTGGTTCAACCGCTACCGTGTTTGGCACAATAGGGGCTTGTGATACTTGTTCTGGTTCTTTTCGTTCTACTTCAAAGTCTTCAAACTTCATTCTATCCCATTTTCGTTTTACATCATTCAGTTCGAATCTTGGTATAAAATCATACTTATCAAATATTTTATCTGGATTTGCATTTTGAATTTTTTTATAACGAGATTCTAATCCACCTTCTCCCCAAGATAATGCAGAAAAAGTACCGTCTAAAATATTTCTAATTTGTTTTTTACCTAACTTTCTATCTTTTAAAGCAGTTCTAATTTGATCTCTAGTCATTAAACCAGAATCTAATGCTGCTCTAACAGCTCTGTAAAACTGATATTGCTGCCTAAATGCTTCTTCATTCATTTCATTATACTCACGTACAAGTTGTGCAGGTCCACGATTTTGATAATTTTTTGTGCTGTACCAACTTTCACTAACTTTTGGTTCTTTAAATGTATTTTGAAATTCACTAATTTTGTAAGCAAATGATCCCGGTACGTCTACAGTAACTGTTGAACCTCCTAATAGTTTAAACATTTCATCTCCAATTTTTACAGGTTGACCTGTTCCTGATACATCGCCTGAAAATGCAGACCACGTTCTTTGTGCTGAACTTACAACACCTGGTTCGTTTTTATTTAAAATGTGCATAATAGCTTTGTCAAATTTTTCTAAAAAAGTATCTGAAGGAGACCACACAGAACTACCAGTTTTTGTTTTTCCACTAAGAGCTTCATAAACACCTTCTGTGCCAATAGATAAACCAAACAAAGTTCCGTTTAATAAATCAAGTAATGGACCAGATGCGTTAAAGTATTCAGCTAAAACATCTGTTTCTATTTTATTTGGATCTAATTTTGCTTTTGGGTCTGTTGCTCTAATAATTAAATTGTTTACTGTAGAACTAATTAAATCATACGGATTGTACCTAGACATATCAAATACTTTAAATGTGCCTCGTTTTTCATCTAAATTACTAATAGGAACTAAATCACTAAATTTCATATAGTCTGCCGCAAACTCATCTTTGTATGTTTTAATTTGTTCAGGAGTTATATTAGTCATTGCATATCCTAAGCCTCTAGCTCCCTCATTTAATCCCCACAACGTTGCAAATTGTCCCATTAATGATTTATAGCCCATGGCTCTAAGAGTTGCGTTGTCTGATGCAATATGTTTCATAGCTAAAGTAGATGTTGCAGCACTTGTTCTTATTATTTCTGCAGGGAAAGACACAAAGTTTCCAATAAAAGGTATTTTTCTAATAGCTTGAATCATCGGTGGCACTTTACTGTATGTAGGCATAAGTTCTCTAACCATCATAGCAGCATACTCTTCAATAGCTTCTGACATATTTTTTGGATTAAATTGTGTTATACCAAAATCGTCTTTAACTGCTTTTTTTATTTGATCAACGTTTCTAAAACCACCTTTTAATGCTGACATTAAATACTCGTGCGCGTACCATTTCCAAACATTATCACCACCTGAATATAATCTTGTAGCAGTTTTCATTAGTTTAGAGTTGTCTGCCATGCCTGCTAATTTACCAAACGTACTAACTTTACCTGCTTTAATATCTGCAAGAACAGCACTTAACTCAGAAGCCACAATGTTTTCATCTATAACACCTAGCTCTGATTTTCTTGCTATGTTTTTAATTAATTCTTCTTCGTTTACAGTTCTGCCAGCACCAAATATATCATCTAATGTTATTTTAAACGCATCGGATACAGAAGCTCTGCCACCAATCCATCCGTTGTTAAGAACAAATGCAGCTGCACTACCAAAGTTACGTGTTTGTGTTGCTGGAGATAGAACTGTTTTACCTGTTTGCACACCTGCTTTGTATGCGATCATTCCTTGGTAAATAGAACTTTCCATAAATTTATCTAATTGGCCTAACGATCCACGCAACATGCTAACTACTTCTTTTGAACCATACAACTTAGAAATATCAGAATCTAACAAACCTAGACCCGGCACTCTATCAACAGGCATTGGGTTTACAATTCCAGCACGAATTGCTTCATCTCTAGATGCAAACAAACGCCCTTCGTTTAACAATAATTGTCCAATACGATCGTAGTTTTTTAAATTAGTTGCTTGTGTTACTAAGCTAGATGTAGTTTGCATTACAGAAGAACGTAAGTTACCTTCTTCTCCTAATAATTTTCTAATAACAGCAGGTAGTTCTTCTCCTGTTTGAATAACTATATCGTCCATTTTTAAATTATTTTTTGTTATGTTTTGTAATGCAATTATTGGATCAATACCTTCTGTTTTTACAGTCGCTAAAAGATCATCTACTTGTTGTTCAGCAAATCTTCTAATTGATGCTTCAGTTGATTGTGTTGAACCTTTTATAGCTAATTCTACTAGTGACTCATTGTTACGTATACGACTAGCAACAAAATTAATAGCATCATCTTTAAGTTTTTGGTTAGGTTTAAACTGAGGATTGGTAAACATAGCAAAAGATTGTCTAATGTATGATTTTAAATTAGTGTTTAAAAACATTTTAAGACCACTCTCATCAGGTAAAATATCTTTGTAAAGATTACGCACAGCATCAAACTCATCACTCAATGCTTTAGCTGTTGACTGTAATTCTTTCGGTAAAGCAGTTAATTTTATTTGTCCTTTTATGTAAGCCAACACTTGATCAAGTAAATAGTCTTGGCCTGCTGGAGATGTAGTTGCTTTGTTATAGCTTTTTAAAAAACCGTTTGCTAAATCGTATGCTTTTACTTCAACAGAATCTAATAATTTTTCTATTTGCCTAGATTTTGATTTAATAAAGTTTTGTGCTGCTACATCTAAATATAATTGATCAGGGCTTCTAATGCCTGCTTCTCTAAAATAACTAAATATATTATCTATTTTTTTTAAGTTAGCTTTTAATGGATCTTTACTATTAACATCAAACATTCTCCAATCTTTAAAGTCTGGTAATTGTTTAATAAATCCTGGACTAGCTCCCATAGCTTTAACGGTTGCTCTTGTTATAATATCTTTACCCAAAAACTCCGCAAAAGTTTTTACACCACCTGCTATGCCTTGGTTTACTTCTTTCATAAGAGGTATACTTACTTCATAAGCACCTGGTTTACTAAACGGTGCTTTTAATGTTCCACCTGCTAAATAACTTAATGGTTTAATTGCTAGTTGATTACCTAGCTGTAGTGTTTTTCCACCTACATAAAGAGAAGGTTTAATTACACCATATTTTGTAGCGGCCCACAATGGAGGACCGACTAAAGGAAACAATCCACCAATCATAGCTCCTTCTGCACCAAATCTTAATCTGTTTTTTAAGTTTGCAACTGCTAAATCTCTACCACTTAATCCTTCCGTGTCTATTAGATCATATGTAAACAGCGGTCCGTCTTCATGAAACACTTCTGTTGCTGTGTTGTAAGGCCCACCTGCAATAAGGTCAGTACCAGCAAAAGTAAGTGCTGATGTACCAACACGTTTTGAAACATTAGATATTCTTGTGCCGAATAAAGAAGCTCCTGTTAGACCGTATGTTTGCGTTGCAAATAAATTAACACCCGTTTTAGATTTAAGCATACGTCTTAACAAATTTATGCCTTTAAATACACCACCGGCAGGAACACCAAACTCAACCCCAATAGCTCCAACTTCTCCTATAAACGTTTCGGGTGTTGAAATTTTACCTTCTTTAATCATTTTATCATATGACGCTCTAACTTTTTCTGTTGCTTCGCCACCAAAAGCCCAATCTTTAGTTGATGCTGCAATGTCTACAATATTATATCCTAAACTTGAAATACCTTTGTCTTGTGCTCTGTTTATTTCATCAATTAAAGAAATGTATGTTTGATCTTCAGGAGTTTCTCCTGCACCGCTGGTTATTCTATCTGCAATTTCAAAGGTAGCTGGAAACTCTTTACGTACGTCTATGTTTTTACCTGTTGCAGCGTTGTACATAGCTCCACTTAAATGTAATAAAGTATTGTAAATTGTGTAGGGAGATGCAACAGCTGCTTCAACTAGTGGGTTGTCTGTAATTAATTTATATCCTTCGGTAAGTAGTCTTACTTCTATTGGTCTGTCACCTTTATTCATAATTTTTTGTGTATCGTCTAACATGTCATTAAGTTTAATGTTTGTTTTTTCTCGCATAAATTTTATTTTTTCAGCAAGTCTTGTTTCTTTAAATCTTTTTTTAATATCGTCTTGCACTTCAACAATAGGTGTTGGAATGTCTATAATGTTTGAATCAGTAGTTGAAAGCCCTGCTACAGTTAATGGCTGCACTCCTTCTTCATTTAATTCTGCGTAGCCTTGTCTTCTATTAATAGGTGTGCCACCCATAGCGTTGCCTTTGTTACCATAATAGAAATCCATTTGATTATCAAAACGTGTTAGTGTTAAACCTTTTTCAGTTAAAGGTTGTTTATACCCCATAGTTACAGTGTTAATCCCCATATCTTTTAAAGAACTTTTTGGTATATCTGGTCTTAATGTTATTTGTAACTCATTTGCTTTATTTAATAAATTTTGAATTGTTGAAAAAGCTTCAGTGTTTTTATAATTATTTTTAATAAATAGTTCAGCGTTTTCTTTAAAATTTACATTAAGTATTCCAGGTATTAACTGTTTATTAGATGGAAGATCTAATCCCGCGCCTCCTCTTTGTATGGGATTTATATGATCTATTTGCCAAAACTTTTTATCTTTTATTAAAGATTTTATAGTTGTTTCAGCAGCTGCGTTAACTTTAATTAAACCTGTTTTTGGATCAACAGCAGTAGACAACATATCCATAAAACGTTTGTTATTAAAAATGTTTTCTGCAGCGTAAGTTTTATTATTAAAAATATTTAAATTTTCTACAGATCTTTTAGTGTTAAATTCTGTGTTAATAGCTCTGTCATAAGAACTATAACCCATTTCATCTCCTGCTTGTCTTGCTCTTCTTGTAGCTTTAGTTCTACCATATCGTCTTTGCATGTACGCAGCATAAGCGTCAGGGCCGGCTTCAATAGCTCTTTGTAAAGCTGCTGCGTCTTTTCTTGCACGAGCGGCTGATGATAATTCACTTGCAAGAACTTTATAATCTATACCAAGTTCTTTAGCTAATTGACGTCTAGCTTCAAGTGAATTAGGGGTGTTGTAAGCAACTTTAGATTTTTTACCACCAGGTAAAGTTCTGAGTTGACCCGGATTTAATGGGTTAAAGGTTTCGTCTGGTGGTATATATTTTCTATCGTTTCTCATTTTCATAAAAATGTCTTTATACTCATCTACAGAAAACTGTAACTTATCTATCATTGCTTTTTTAATTGATCTTATAGCAGTATCTTTAGTTACTGCTTTAGATGAATCACCTATATTTTTACCTACTATTGAATTAGGACCTTCAGTTAAATTTTTTAAATTCCAAGCGTAGTCTTTATCAAAGTTAATTAAATTTTGTATTTCATTAACACGCGAGGTTAATGAGGTAGAAGGCACATCATCAAACGTATCAGTCTTAGACATAAAAGCTTTGTTTTTGTTTTGTAAATTAAACAATAGTATTTCCATTTTTTCTTCTGGACTTGCAGCGTTTTTAATTGACTTCATAACATCAGGGGTAATCAGTGAATTATAAACTTTTTCAGCTTCTTTTATTTGTACAGGATTTTTTCCTGCATTTTTTAATCTGTTTTTTAAAAATTTAAACCCACCTCTAGCGGTTGATTTAACAAGAGAAGTTAAACCTATAGCATCAAAAGGAAGCATCAATACACCAAAAGCATTTCCTATAGGATTAGAACCTGTTTTAGCAACACGTTCATCCAATATTTCTTTTACCTCAGGAAGAACAGCATCATATAAAGTTTTTTTGTATGTTGTATATTGTGTTCCTGAAAGTGGATCTATTTTTTTAATTGCTTGATTGTAATACAGTTCAGAAGAATACTTATCTATAAAATAATCATCTTCTTTAGTTTTTGTATCTTGTCCTTTAATTTGAACAATATCACTTGGTGTTGTTCCACCCATTAATAATGCAGAACTTGCAAAATTTAAAGGTTCTGAAAGATACTTACCACCTAATCGATCTGCTTTCTCTTCATCAGTGAAATACATATCTGGAGTTAGATATGTATCAAATTTTTTTCTTGTTTCAATATCTTTTTCACTACCAAAATAATCTTCTTCATATAAATGGGGAAAGTTTTTTTTGTGATATTCAGACCCGTAAGCTTTAGATGCTTCAGTAATAGCCATTTAAGCCACCTGTGCTGGTAATGTTAAATCCGTATTATATTTTTGATTAAATAATGAAATGTCTTCTTGTGTTTCTATGTTTGCAAAGTCAAGTAACGCTTCTTCACTTGTTGCAATTAATTTAACTACACCGTCTGATACTTCTACAGGAAGTCTTGCGCGTAGTTCTTCAAACGTAATACCCATAGACCGTGCTTGTTGTGGGTATTGGTCTGGATCAAGATTACCAGGCTCCATCGGCCCTGGGTCTAATTCTTTTTCTCTGTATCTTTCTTCGTATGAACCACCATTTGCAAATCCTACGCGTCCACCTTTTGCATTGTTTTCTCTTCCTGAAGGAACAAATACATTATTTAAACCAAACTCTACAAAAGAATCTACAGTTACTTTGTTTTTTATTTCAGCAGCTGACATTCCATAGTATTCACTATCAAGATCTAAATGTAACTCAGCATCCAGTATAGATCTTACTGTTGATTCAATACTGTACTGGAAGTCTTCATCTCCTAATAACTCAATCTTACCTTCTAGAACAGTTTTTTGAACAGAAGCAAATAAAACATTTTCTAATTTACTTTGAAGTTCTTTGTATTCTTCTGAGTTTGGATCAAGATCTTTCATTTTGTCATATATTTCATCAGCTGCTTTTAAATTAAATTCAGTTTCAAACTGCGGCACAGAAAGTTGTTCTTTTAATAACTTCATATCGTTTTGAAATTCTGCATTAACAAGTTGTAATTTTTGACCAAACTCTGTTGACGCTGCTACTTTAGCGTCTTCCTTATCTAGAAATTTTTCTCTGTCAGATAATTTAATACCTAATCTTGTTTTTTTAGCTGCGTCTAATTTATCTTGATATCTTTGTTCGCGTTCCCCCATGCTTTCACCAAGATCTCTACCTAAAGAACCGAGAGCCGGACTCGCTGCTTGCAACGCACCAATAAAACCACTACGTCCTGTTGGCTGTGCGCCCATAATGTCGGCACCTGCAGCTGCTAAACGTAAATAATCTGATTGAGAAAACCCACTAGGTTTTACTGGGTCTGTAACATATTGATCTATTAAAGCTTTTATTTCTGGAGACATTACGTAGTCTTGAGCTTCATATTGAGTAAAAGGTTGTACACCAGCAGGATCTGATTCTGCATAGTTTTGTCTAACGCTTCCGCCACTATTAAATCCAGATACAATACCGTTGTTCTTAGCTGATATGCCACCGCCTCTTCTAAACATTGGTCTACTTAAACTTTTCATTACGGTGTTTGATTACCTCCAAAAGCTCCTGATGCTCCTAATATACCTAGAATCCCGGTGCCCGCTCCAAGAAGAGTTTGCATAGTAGATGGGTCTGGTGTTGTTTGGAAAGTTGTACCACCTGGCGCACCATATGCAGCACCAAGCATTTGACCCATGAAGCCCATAGCTTGTTGCGGAGCAAGTGCAATGCCTTGTGCTTCAGCTTGTTCTGCATCAAGAAGTGCTTGTTGATAAGCTTGGTTTTGTGTTCCCATTTGTGATAGTGCATTAATTTGATTACCAAGCATAGATATATCATATTGTCCAAGACCTTGTTGTGATGCTGATAAACCACCTAATTGAGCTAACTGATTAGCAAGTTGTTGGTTTTGTAAATTAGACATACCTGCTTGATATCCACCAGCTTGTCCAGCAAGTGCAACGTTTTGTGCAGCTTGGCTACCTGCAGCTCCTGCTGCTTGTAGTTGTCCTTGCATACCTGAGCCAAGCAATCCTAAATTTTGTGCAGCTTGTCCTTGTGCCATTTGTCCACTAGCTAATTGTTGTTGAGCTGCTTGCGCTGCTAACTGATTAGCTTGAGTAAAGCCTTGGTTTAATAAACCAGATTGTAATTGTGCTCCACCAAGAGCTGCATCAGCAGCTAATTGTCCTTGAGCAACGCCAAATCGTCCGCCGCCAAAAGCAGAACCAGCACCAGCACCGAGCTGTGCTTGTTGTTCTGCAACTTGTTGATTGTAAGCATTCATAGTCGCATCAATAACTTGTTGTTGATATGGTGACATGAATTGTTGATATGCTTGTGGTCCCATAAAGCCTTGTGCAGCTGCTAAATATGAATCACCGGCACCTTGTCCTGCTGTGGCAGCAGCTTGCATTTGATTTGCAATATTTCCTGCAGCAGATATTCCCGCTGCTCCTGCACCTTGACCAGCCGTAGCTGCTTGTTGTGCAAGATCATACATCGTACCTGCTTGACCTAGAGCACCTGCTCCAGAAGCAGGCCTAACTTGTCCTGTGTTAGGATCAACAACTAAGTTTTGTGCTAACCCTGTTAAATCTTGTGCTTGTTGTAAAAATGGTTGATAACCAGCTAAACCTGGCGCTAAAGCTTGTGCCCCTGTAGTAAGTGCATCTTGTCCAGCAACAAACTCTTCGCCCATGAATCCACTTGGATCAGTGTAAAAAGGAGAACTTGTAATAGGTGTTGTTCCTTGTAAATAAGAACTAAAGTCTTCACCTATTGATGTAATAAAGGGTGGTGGTAAAGTTTGTTGAGTAGTTACAGCCATTATGCTATTGCCTCCATTTGATCCATCATCTCATACATTTTTTTTGCTGCTGCTCTAGGGTCTCCTGAACCACCTGTCATTTTATCAAAACCTTTCATAGCATCAGCTGTTAAAACAAATTCATTTTTTGACAACATGGCTGGCACGTCGTCAGCTTTTTCTCTAACACCTTGAGATATAAAAATACCATCACGGCCATCTATTTGCATACCTTCTGGCATGCCAGGAGCCGCTTCAATAGTATCTGCTATACCACCTAAATTATATCCTACTCGTCCACCAGATGCCATATATTGTTTGTATTTTTCCATTAAAATTGGATCTGGGTATGGGCTGTCAATGTAATCGCGGCCCGATACTCTCTTGTACCCATCAAACCATTCTTTCCAAATCTTAGCTTCTTCAGCTCTATCTAACTCTTTTTGCTTTTTCAGTTCTTCAGCCATAGGCATTAACTGAGTAACAGTTGCCGTTGTTCCAATAGTTGTTAATGCTTTTACAAAATCAAATTTAAAATCACCTGTTACCGGATCTTGACTAGTAAACCCAGGCATTATTGCTTGACCAATATTTTGTGTTGCTTCATCTAAAAATCCTTGTGATTCAAACAAACCTTTATCAGGAGAAACTAATTCATCTGTTGGTATTGTTTGATCAGGTCTTTGCGTTGGAATTATTTCTCCTGGATAATCGTGGGTATTTTCAAGACCAGATTGTAATCCAGTTATATAACCAGGATTTTTATAACCTGCCATGAACTCAGTACCAAAATCCATTGGACTTGCACCACCAGGTAAAAGAGTACCTAATCCTCCTTTAAGTCCAGAACCTATTCTACCATATCCACTTGGGTTACGTGCTTTGTAACTTTGTGCACTTAAAATCGTACCAATAGCTGTATACGGATCAAGTTTTCCTGAATGTAGTTTAGCTGATCCAAGTTGACCTAAACCTAAAGCAAGAGGCATACCTAATGGACCGGCGAACATCATAGATGCTGGGCCTAAGAAAGGAGCTATCTCTTTTGGAACTAAAGCATCTGCTATTTTATCAAAAACGTCTGTAATACTCATTATTCTCCTGATTCCGCACCAATTGGTGGCATCTCTAATACTTTAACTTTTATATCTACAGCTTTTGTATCGGACCAGAGTTGGCCACAATTTGAGCAGGTGCCGATTGCCTGTTCCTCCGAATCTACCTCATTCTCACAATTTTTACAATAGATTCGTTGATATACTTCAGGTTGTATGACTGGTATTTCCTGACCATTGATAGTTTTATAGCTTATTGGCTGTCCTTCTTTGATCAATCTCATTACGTTATCTCCAACACTGATAGGTGAGCGTGTATTTTATCTGCCGTAGCTGCTGTTATGTATACAATGTCGCCCTCATTAGCGACTATTGGGTTATCTAGTAATTCTACTGGATTACCTAAAGGAAAAGAATCTGTTGTTCTATCCGTTGCCGGTACATACATTTTAAATAAAGTTGATTCTGTATTTGCACCTGTATCACTATCTACATCTTTAAAACTAATAGTAACTAACACATTACTACTATGTGAGTTGTATAGTCTTAGTGATTTGATAATAGCAGTAGTTGATTCTGTAGGTGGAACAGACGCATCATCTGTTGTAGGTACAGTGTATAATGCTGTTTTATTTGTATTAGCTAAAACTAAAGTTTTTGATTTAAATGT
>FUFK010041799.1_pt1 | contig 20115 bp, 21 predicted proteins | sample 1021851 | NCBI WGS metagenome assembly FUFK01 (sample SAMEA51879418, study PRJEB19060) | metagenome
TACAATTTAGATGCAACAGACGTTCAGATCTCAACCGCTTTTTCTACGCAATCCTGGGGAGCTATCATCGCACCTTTTATTGTAGGAATGATCGCTGACAGGTTTTTTAACGCTGAAAAGATCCTCGGAATTTTACATCTTACCGGTGCAATTTTGATGTACTTCATGTATCAAAGCACAGATTTTGCTGAATTCTATCCATTGGTACTTGCTTACATGATCGCCTATATGCCTACCCTGGCTCTTGTAAACTCGGTTAGCTTTAACCAGATGAAAGATCCCGCAAAAGAGTTCTCCTTTATACGCGTTTTTGGGACAATTGGATGGATCATAGCAGGGCTGGTTATCAGTTATATTTTCTTCTGGGATTCTCCGGAATCCAGACAGGAAGGAATGCTGAAAAACACATTTTTGATGGTAAGTATTGCTTCAGCATTTTTAGGGATTTTCAGTTTTACGCTTCCAAAAACACCACCATCTGCAGATAAATCTAAAAAGGTAAGTGTAGTAGAAACACTAGGGCTCGATGCGCTGGGATTACTGAAAGACAGAAACTTTCTGATGTTCTTCCTGGCATCTGTACTAATATGCATACCGCTAGCCTTTTATTATCAAAATACAAATCCATTCCTTTCCGAAGTTGGAGTAGAAAACCCAACCGGTTTAATGACCATCGGGCAGGCATCTGAAGTTTTATTCCTGTTACTACTACCCTTCTTCTTTAAAAGATTTGGTTTCAAATTGACCATTATCGCTGGAATGCTGGCTTGGACCTTGCGTTACCTGCTTTTCGCTTATGGAAATTCCGGAGAACTTATATTTATGCTCATTACCGGGATCGCCTTACACGGGATCTGTTATGATTTCTTTTTCGTTTCGGGACAGATCTATACAGATTTTAAAGCCGGTTCAAAATATAAAAGTTCAGCACAGGGATTGATCACTCTCGCTACCTATGGCGTGGGAATGTTGATAGGTTTCTATGTGGCTGGTTTGATCACCAATGCTTACGTTACCGGAAATAAAATGCATGATTGGGAAACTATTTGGGTATATCCTGCGGCATTTGCATTTGGAGTCCTGCTCCTTTTTGCCTTATTTTTCAGGAACGAAAAGATCGACAAAAAAGATATTGAAATTTAAACATTGAATTATGAGTAAGATCAAACTCGGAATATTAGGTGGCGGTGAAGAATCTCTTATTGGAATTCTGCACAGAGTCGCGGCCAATATGTTCGACCAGTTTGAAATTGTAGGTGGTGTATTTGATACCAATCATCAAAAAAGTCTTGATTTTGGTGGAAAACTTCAGCTTGATACCTCAAGAGTCTATCGTGATCTAGATCACCTTGTAGATGAAGAAGCAAAGCTTTCAGAAGAAGATAGAATGCAGGTGGTTTCGGTACTCACTCCTAATTTTCTGCATTTCCCAATGGCAAAACAGTTGCTTGAGAATGGATATAATGTGATTTGCGAAAAACCATTGACAACCACTTTCGAAGAAGCTAAGATCCTGAATGAACTTCAGAAGAAAAATAATAAGATTTTCGCGGTAACTTACACTTACACTGGATATCCAATGATCAGGCAGATGAAAACGATGATCGCAAATGGTGAAATAGGTGAAATTCAGAAAGTAGATGTACAATACTACCAGGGATGGATCAATCCTTTAATTCATGATAAAGACAAACGTGCTTCTACATGGAGACTAGATCCGGAAAAGTCCGGAATTAGCTGTTGTATTGGTGACATTGGGACACACGCATTTAATATGGCGGAGTACGTTACCGGAATGCAGGTGAAAAATATCCTATCAGACCTTAATTATCTGTATGAGGATAATCCTATGGATATCGACGGAACCGTTCTTTTACGCTTTTCTGAAAAGATCAAAGGTATTCTAAGGGCAAGCCAGATCGCTACAGGTGAAGAAAATAATTTTACAGTAAAGATATATGGGGATAAAGGCGGTTTAAAATGGGAACAGGAAAATCCGAATTATCTCTATTTACTGAAGGAGGATCAACCACTACAAGTCCTTAAACCAGGTCATGCTTATAATAGTGACTTCTCTCTTGAAGGCACTAAACTTCCTGCAGGACATCCTGAAGGGATTTTTGACTCTATGGGGAATATCTATTATGGAGTTGCGCAGGCAATAAAAGATAACAGCAAATTTGAAGGAGCTTATCCTAAATTACATGATGGTTACAGAGGGATGCATTTTATAGAACAAACAGTAGCTTCCCATAAACAGGGTAATGTTTGGGTAAGCATGGAAGAAGAATAATATGATGAAGACAATAAAAGGACCGGCAGTTTTTCTGGCTCAGTTTATGGATGATCATGCGCCTTTCAATTCCCTGGAAGGTTTGTGCAAATGGNCTGCAGACTTAGGCTATAAAGGAATTCAGATCCCTACCTGGGAAACCAGGCTTATAGATCTTAAAAAGGCTGCTGAAAGTAAAACGTATTGCGATGAACTTGCAGGAACCGTAGGATCTTACGGACTTGAGATCACCGAACTAAGCACACACCTGCAGGGACAGCTAGTTGCTGTACATCCTGCTTATGATTTAATGTTCGATAATTTTGCTCCAGATGATTATAAGAATAATCCAAAAGCAAGAACCGAATGGGCAGTAGATCAATTAAAGTATGCGGCTAAGGCCAGTAGAAATTTAGGAATTGATGTTCATGGAACCTTTAGTGGTGCTTTGTTATGGCACACCTTTCACCCATGGCCTCAGCGACCTGAAGGACTTGTGGAAATGGGTTTTAAAGAACTTGCAGACAGATGGATGCCAATCCTGAATACTTTTGATGAACAGGGAGTTGACGTTTGTTATGAGATACATCCTGGAGAGGACCTNCATGATGGGNTGACCTTTGAACGCTTTCTGGAGGCTACCAATAATCATAAACGAGTGAATATTCTTTATGACCCAAGCCATTTTGTTTTACAGCAACTGGATTACCTGGAGTACATAGATCACTATCATGAGTTCATAAAAATGTTCCATGTCAAAGATGCCGAATTTAAGCCCACGGGCAAAAAAGGAATGTTTGGTGGCTACGGGGACTGGAAAGATCGCGCCGGTAGATACAGACATCCAGGCGACGGACAGGTAGATTTTAAAAATGCCTTTTCTAAGCTAACTGAATACGGCTGTGACGTATGGGCAGTTCTGGAATGGGAATGCTGTATTAAAAGCCCTGAACAAGGTGCCAGAGAAGGTGCTCCATTTATTCAGAAGCATATTATTGAAGCAACTCAAAAGCGTTTTGATGATTTTGCAGGTTCAGAAATCAATGAAAATAAACTCAGGAATATTTTAGGAATTTAAACACTTAACAATGAAAAGATTAGCAATTATAGGCTGTTCAATATTAGCGCTTACTGCGTGTAAAAATGAAAATAAAGAAACCGAAGCTGAGAATATGGACACTCAGGAGTCGGTTGCCATGCAGGAAGTAGAGCAGGAATGGCAGGAACTATTTAATGGTGAAGATCTTCAGGGCTGGAAAGCATATAATAAAGACAGCATCTCCTCCCAGTGGAAAGTGGAAAATGGTGTGATCGCATTTGAACCTTCAGCTGAAGAAAGAGAATCTTCTGAAAATCTTATCACTGAAGATGAATTCGAGAACTTCGAAATGAGTTTTGAATGGAAAATTTCCGAAGGTGGAAATAGTGGTGTGATGTGGGCTGTTCAGGAAGATGAGAAATATGCTGAGCCTTATTTAACAGGACCAGAAATTCAGGTACTGGACAATCAAAAGCATCCTGATGCTAAAAATGGTCCAAACCGAACTGCAGGAGCCCTTTACGATATGGTTCCTCCAAGTGAAGATGCGACCAAACCTGCAGGAGAATGGAACAAAGAGACAATTTATATCAACCACGAAGAGAATAAAGGATGGGTAGAACTAAATGGAACTCGCGTTACTGAATTTTCTGTACATGGAGAAGAATGGGAAGAAATGGTGAAAAACTCAAAGTTTAGTGAATGGGAAGGTTTTGGCACTAATCGTAGCGGCCATATTGCCTTACAGGATCATGATGACAAGGTTTGGTATCGTAACATAAAGATTAAGGAATTATAAAATTCTGCTAAATAATAATTAAAGCTGCGTGATGCAGCTTTTTTTATACCCCATACTCTACAAAATAAAGTATCTTAAAAAAATAAAATTGATACATGAACAAGAAGGATATAAGCTTTAAAAATGCAGATGGCAAAGAACTGAAGGGAGTTCTGGAATTACCACTTAATGAAACCCCTACAAACTTCGCGATCTTTGCCCATTGTTTTACCTGTAACAAAAATTTTCACGCTCCCACGAATATTAGCCGAACGCTGGCATCGCATGGCTACGGAGTTCTTAGATTCGATTTTACGGGCCTGGGAGATAGTGAAGGAGACTTTGAAGACACCAACTTTTCAGGAAATGTAGAAGATCTTATTTCTGCAGCGAAGTACCTGGAAGAAAATTACCATGCTCCCAGTATTATGATTGGACATTCACTGGGAGGAGCTGCAGCCTTATTTGCCTCAAAACAGCTCGAAAGTATTCGCTGCATGGTCACTATAAATGCACCTTCCAATCTTACCCACGTAAAATCCCATTTTAAATCCAATATGAAGGAAATTGAAGAACAGGGTTATGCCGAAGTGAATATTGGCGGTAGAGAATTCAGGATCAAACAACAATTTGTGAAAGACCTGGATGATAATGAGGATGCAACAGCGCTTCAGGAAATTAGAAAAGCTTTGCTAATATTACATTCTCCACAAGATAATATTGTGTCCATAGATCATGCTGAAGATTTGTATAGATCTGCATGGCATCCAAAAAGCTTCGTTAGCCTNGACGGAGCAGACCATATGCTGAGTGATAAAAGTGACTCATTATATACAGGAAACCTGATTGCTACCTGGGCTGCACGTNATATAGATTCCGAAGAAAAGGAAGAATTAAGTACAGATCATGAGGTGGTCGCTAACCTTGGTGAACATGGCTATACTACCCAGATTAGAACAGGGAATCATAGTTTTATTGCAGATGAACCTGCTAAAGTTGGTGGCGCAAACCTTGGTCCTACTCCTTACGAGTTGGTTTCGGCGGGACTTGCCGCCTGTACCTCCATGACCATTCAAATGTATGCCCGCCGCAAGAACTGGAGTATACAGAATATAGAAACGCATGTAAGTTATTCGAAAAAGCATGCTGATGACTGCGAAAATTGCGAAGATGCCGGTTCCAAAATTGATACTTTCGAAAGAGAGATCTCGATCAAAGGTGATCTTGATGAAAAGCAACTGGAACGTGTGCTGCAGATCGCAGATAAATGCCCGGTCCATAAAACCTTATCCTCTACCGGGAAAATAAATTCAAAATTGCGTGATTAAGCGGATATGGTTCTATTGTTAAGCTCTCCTTAAACTTTTGGCTGCACATGACAATAGGACTAATTTAGACCTGTAAACCGAATTTTAACCAATCGATACAGTATGAAACGTATTAGTTTATCTCTAGTTCTTTGCGCCGGANTAGTTTTCACAGGATGTAAGAACGACAAGAAAGAAAAAGAAATGGATGACCAGAACGAGACAGAAATGTCTTCAGAAATGGACAGCCAGAAAAATGAAGAAAAGAAGAAAGCAAAAGTTACTTTGCAATCTGTTAGCAACTCAGACCTTAGTGGTAATGTAGTATTTACGCAAGAAGATGGTGAGGTTTCCATGACTGCAATTATTAGTGGTCTTGCTGAAGGAACTCACGCTATTCACATTCACGAAAAGGGAGACTGTTCTGCAGCAGATGGTAAATCTGCCGGTGGACACTGGAATCCAACTGGTGAAGACCATGGAAAATGGGGTGATTCAGAAGGTTTCCATAAAGGCGATATAGGAAACTTCGAAGTTGATGAAAATGGAAACGGAACCGTTAATCTTACAACCGATGAGTGGTGTCTTGATTGTGGCGACAAAAATAAAGATCTTGCTGGAAAAGCAGTGATCGTTCATGATGGTGTAGATGATTATACATCCCAACCTTCAGGAGCTGCCGGAACCAGAGTTGGTTGTGGAGTTATTGAAATGTAATAAGCATCAAATATTATTTGAAAGCGGCTATTTAGCCGCTTTTTTTATACCATATTATGAACTATATTTATTTTTTATAAATACTACTTATGCAGCAAGACGGTTTAATCCTTGAACTTCAGAATGGTAACCAAAGAGCTTTTGAAAGAATCTACGAGCTTTATTCTGAAAGTGTTTACGGGATTATTTTTAGTATAGTAAATGACAAGGATATCGCAGAGGAAATATTACAGGATGTCTTTTTAAAGATCTGGAATAACGCTTCATCTTACAATTCAAGCAAAGGCAGGTTTTTTACCTGGATTTTAAATATTGCCCGGAACGCTTCTATAGATCAGCTTCGCTCCAAGAGACACAAGAACAGCCAGAAAAACCTGACAGCAGATAATTTCGTAGATATTCTGGAAAGCAAATCTAACTTCTCTGCTCAGGCAGATGCAATTGGAATTCAGAAATATATTGATGTTCTAAAGCCTGTTTGCAAAAAATTGATAGATCTGCTGTTCTTTAAAGGATTTACACAGAAGGAAACAGCGGAAGAGCTGGATATGCCACTGGGCACGGTTAAAACCCGGAACAGAGCGTGTATCAATTCACTTCGGAATATGTTAGCTGAATAAGAATGGATATCAAAGAATACATAGAATCAGGAATTTTAGAGCTTTACGTTTATGGAGCTTTAACCGAAACTGAAAGCAGGGAAGTGTCTGCAATACTTAAGGAACATCCTGAAGTTGAAAAGGAAGTTGAAGAGATTGAGGCTGCATTGCTTAAACTCTCGGCAGCGACCGCTCCTTACAATCCGGAAGCCTTACTAGCCAGCATAAAAACCAAGCTCTCTGGAAAAGGTGATCGTGAAGTAGTTACCATGGAAACTGAAAGTAAAACACCATGGGTATCTTATATTGGATGGGCAGCCAGTATCTTATTACTAGTTGGTTTATTCTTCCTTTTTGAAGATAACAATGATCTAAGAGAGCAACTAAATTCTGAAAAAGTTCGCAGCGCCAGAATGGAACAGCAAATTGTTGATATTCGTGAAGACGCAGAAAAAAGCGAAGATCTACTGGCTATACTCCGAAGCAAGAACATTTCCAGGGTAAGCCTACAAGGTCAGAACGTAGCTCCTGAAGCATATGCAGCAGTTTACTGGAACAAGGAAGACAACAAAGCATACATTGATGCCAAGGAATTACCTGAGCCTCCAAGAGGTAAAGTGTACCAGGTCTGGTCACTAAAAATGGATCCTTTAACACCAACGAGTATTGGTCTTCTGGATACTTACGCAGTAGACGACAACAAAATATTCGAGCTTGAGAATGCAAACCAATCGGAAGCTTTCGGTATTACACTAGAGCCTGAAGGTGGTAGTGAATCACCAACCATGGAACAACTCTATGTTCTGGGTGCTGTATCAGCTCCATAAAGAATACCGTAATCATAATATATTTAAAACCCTGCCTAATAACGCAGGGTTTTGTTTTTCTAGATCAATAAAAACAAACTACACCTTATATAAATTAATAAGCCCCACGCGAATGCGTGGGGCTTACTTTGTAAACGTTAGAAGGATTTCCGAGGGTCCTCACTCCTAACATCTAACCAACCAAAAAAATCAAAAACTCAAATCGACATAATTCGACCAAAAATTATTCAAACAAACCGAGTTTATATATCAAGATATACGGAAGCTTCTTCCTTGCGGTTTTAAAATAATCAACTTTAACATTTCAACATCAATTGTTTAGCCATGATTTAAAGTCTTTTACCCGCTCACGGCTTACAATGATCTGGAATTCAGTAAAGTTTTCGATCTTCACTTCCAGTCTTGAATTGGAATAGGTTAGTATATCTTTGATTGCCTTGATGTTCAGGATACATTTTCGATTCACCCGATAGAATTTTTGAGGGTCTAACTCATCCTCCAGTTGTTCCAGCGGAATATCAATCGGATAATTTCTTCCGGAATAACAATGCATATAAGTTGCTTTATTTTCAGAATAAAAGCAGGCGATTTCGCTGGCTTCAACCAGTTTTAAATGCTGGCCAACCTGAGCTGTGAACCGGGATTTATAAGTTTTTTTGGATGACTGACCAGTCANCATGCTTCTAATTTCCTGCAGGTCCAGCCCTTCATTCTTCCTCGTGCTTTCAAATTTTGTGATCGCGGCTTCCAGTTCCTCGTCNTCTATAGGCTTCAGCAGGTAATCGATACTATTTAATTTGAAGGCTTTCAAAGCATATTCATCGTAGGCAGTCGTGAAGATAATGGCACTCTTAGGAGAAACCTGTTCAAAGATCTCAAAGGAGAGTCCGTCGCTCAACTGTATGTCCAGAAATATTAGCTCTGGATCTGGATTATGCTGGAACCATTTAATAGCATCGCTCACTGAATGTAGCATTACTTCCGTGGTCAATCCAAGATCAGTAAGCATTCTATGTAAGCGTCTTGCGGCAGGTTTTTCGTCTTCAATAATTACTACTTTCGTCACAGTTCTGGTTTATTTCCAAAGTTGCTTTTTGTCCTTTTCCATGATCTCTTTGATCTTGCGCTCTTCCCATGATTTTCCGAAGATGAAATTTGGCCCGAATACGCTCGCCCAATGTGCGAATAAACCTATCCCCCAAAAGAACAGTGTAGAATAGTTCTGCCACCTGGTAAGACCCTCTTCAAAGCCTGTCTGGCGTGTACTTACCACGAACATGGCTATATTAACGAATATATACACGATAAGGTGAACGTAAAACCCTTTGATATCTTTGATTCTTTTCTGCGCCTGCTTGTAACGCATATCTTTTCTATAATCGATTTCCATTAGTTCCAGCTTTTATTTTGTTGTTGATCCTTTTCCATTAATTCTCTGATTTTACGCTCTTCCCATTCAGATCCATATCCAAATACTGAAAAACCGTGAATGGTCAATCCAATACCCCATCCAAATAACGGAAACCAGAACCATTGAAAACCCCAGTAGGTATAGTAATTTATAAATATTAGAAAAGGGATAACTACGCAGTAAGATATAAGGTTTCCATAAAATTCCTTAATCTCCTTTACTCTCTGTTTTGCTTTGAAATAAGCATTTTGCTCGTTAATAGTGGTCGATTCCATAATTGATATTTGTTTAGTTAGTATTGGGAGTTTCACCTTGAAGTGATCCTCATTTTGTTCGATTAATACTTTACGTTCGGTCACCACATCGTAGCGGTTCACGATATTCTGAAGCCCTACGCCTTTACGATCGCCCAGAACTTCTTTTTTCTGAAAGTTGTTCTGTACAACCAGGTAACCATTTTCCTCAATGATTTTAATATGCAAAGGTCTGCTGTCGCTTACCACGTTATGTTTGATGGTGTTTTCTAGTAATAGTTGTAATGATAAAGGAACTACTTTTGCTTCTTCTGAAGATAATTGCTCTGGCAGTTCAAAGAATATACTGTCTTCAAAACGCATTTCGAGTAATTTCATATAGGTCTTTGCAAATTTCAGTTCTTCTGAAAGTGGTACAAGATCTTTATCTTTCTGTTCCAGCACATANCGGTAGACTTTCGAAAGTGAGGTAGTAAAACGTTGTGCCTGATATGGGTTTTCATCTATAAGAGAAGCAAGCACATTCAGACTATTAAAGAGAAAATGTGGATCTAATTGATTCTTTANTGCATCAAATTTAGCTGAAGCNGTTCCTGCNATGATCTTTTGCTCCTTNACTCTCTTCTCCTGAAGTGCTTTATAAAAATAGATNAGATGAAAAANNAGGGTAACNATNGTGGTNAATAGTAGCGGAAAGAAATAANAGCTNAGACTTTCATTGTCCAGAAACTCCGGTATTGGTTGTTTTCCAAAAACTGTTTTATCAATAAGCCTGCATAGAAAATATCCCAGCAAGGTCAATATGATCGAACCGGAAGAAGCTATAAAAGCCCTTTTGAGTCCGGCGTCTTTCCAACCTACCTTTTTATTAAAGTAATAGAAGTAAATTATATTAATTGAAGTAAGAACAAATGAATAGAAGAAATACATGGCCAGGTTCTCCCAGTCGGCAAGTGCTTTAAAGCTAAATCCATTAAAAGTAGCATCCAGTAGAGCTATGACTAAACTCACAATAACACTGATCTTTAATATTTTTAATAAGTTCTTCATTTGTGTAATTCTATGTCAAAGATGTACTCTTTCTGTCTTTTCCTGAAAGTATTGTAACTGAACTGTCATTTCTTCTAGCTGAACTGTTAGTTGCATAACCAATGTATTCGGTAAATTAGNAAATCTTTAACATAAAAATGAATATCTTGGAAACAAATCATAAAATTCAAACGCATGACAATTTTTGAAGCATTAAGACAGGAGCACGAAATACAGCGTGACCTGATCGACAAGCTTATAAAAACCGAAGGAAAAACTGAAGAAAGAAAAAAGATCTTTGAAGATCTTAAACATGAATTAAAAATTCATGAAGATGCTGAAGAGCGCCATTTTTATATTCCGCTAATGGAAAAGGACATGACTCAGGAAAAGGCAAGACATAGTGTTGCAGAGCATCATGAAATGGATGAACTGGTTGAACAACTTGAAGATACCGAAATGGATGCTTCTAACTGGCTGAAAATCGCCAAAGATCTGGAACATCAATTGATCCACCATCTTGATGAAGAAGAGCAGGAAGTATTTCAGTTGGCTGGAAAAGTACTTACCGAAAAAAAAAACTTCTTTGGCCTCAGATTATAATAAGGAGATTAAAGAAAGAAGATAAATTAAAAAAGGCCGTCATACGACGGCCCTTTTTTTTATGCTTTATCCTTATCCATGGACATTCGTTCTTCATGCCCCTTGAAAGGTCTTATAATCAATCTCGCAGCCTTGTCGAAATTCACGTAATTATATAGCCAGTTAAAGAATGTAACGGCACGGTTACGGAAGCCTACCAGAAACCAAAGGTGCACGAACATCCAAACGAACCAGGCAAAGAAGCCTGAAAATTTCCATTTATGCAGGTCTACTACTGCCCTGTTTCTACCAACAGTAGCCATAGTTCCCTTATCAAAATAATCAAAAGCTTCCAGAGGCTCTCCTTTAATCAATCTCTTTATATTTTTAGCTAGATGTTTCCCTTGCTGTATAGCAGGTTGAGCTACCATAGGATGACCTCTAGGAAAGTCTTCGGTAGCCATTAATGCGATATCACCAATGGCAAAAATATTCTCATAACCGTTGATCTGGTTAAAGGCATTTACCTCATATCGATTCGCTTTTTCGACGATAGCTGAAGCATTCAAACCTTCTACCGGTGCTCCTGTAACACCAGCAGACCAAATAAAAGTTTCCGTTTTGAGTGCGAGTTCAGTATTGGTTGTTACCAAATGACCGTCATAGTTTTCAACCATCGTATTCAGGTGTACTTTCACACCAAGTTCTTCCAGCATTTCCTGAGCCTTTTCAGAAGCATGTTCACTCATAGGAGGTAATACGCGTCCCATTCCTTCCAGAAGATGAATGTTCATTTCGTTTGGATCCAGATCAGGATAATCTTTGGGAACTATATGATTTCGAAGTTCTGCAATCGCACCGCTAAGCTCTACACCTGTAGGTCCTGCTCCGGCAAGCACAAAATTCAGTAATGATTTACGTTTTTCAGGATCATCTGTGATGGTAGCCTGCTCAAGATTNTCCAGGATAAGACTACGGATATTCAGGGCCTGTGGAACAGTTTTCATCCACATTCCATGTTCTTCAATACTATCATTTCCGAAGAAATTAGTTTTTGAACCCGTCGCGATGACCAAATAATCGTAGATAATATCACCAATACTGGTATGAACGGTATTTTTTTCCGCAGAAATTGATTTAACCTCCGTAAGTCTGAAAAAACAGCGATCNCTNGANCGCGTAATTTTTCTTAANGGATAAGCGATCGAATCTGGTTCCAGTCCNGANGTGGAAACCTGGTAAAGCAATGGCTGAAANGTGTGNTAATTATGGCGATCTAACAAGACCATNTGCACGTCCTGNTTNAATAAATTTCTTGCCAGTGCCAGCCCGGCGAAGCCACCGCCAACTANTACAACTCTNGGTAAATCAGACTTTGGAATAATCATTTTCGGTTGGTTTTATTCAAATTTAAGATTCTTANAAGNAACAGANNGATGGATTAACTATAAATTAAAGATTTTTGTAACGCTACNGNCTTTTTATCTACNTATTAGTGCTAACCAAGAAGATTCGTGAACAAAGACCTAGAACATCAGTTTGTAANAAACNTGGAGCAAAACCAGAACATTGCACACAAAATCTGCCGTATCTACACCAATGATCAGGAATCACATAATGATCTTTTTCAGGAAATTACGATACAATTATGGAAAGCTTACCCCAAGTTTAGAGGAGATTCTAAGTTTAGTACCTGGATGTACAGGGTTGCTTTGAATACAGCCATCACGCTTTACCGAAAAAAGAAGAAAAGTATACGAACCCAGGATTATGATAGTGTACACTTTAAAATAAAAACGGAAGCTTATGATGATACTGCGGAACAACATTTGAAACTAATGTATGATGCAATCAAACAATTGAACGATATAGATAAGGCACTGGTCTTTCTTTATCTTGAAGATAAAAATTATGCCGAGATCTCTGAAACTCTGGGGATCACTGAAGTTAATGCACGTGTAAAAATGAATAGAGTGAAAACGAAATTACAAAACATTATAAATCCTTGATAGCGTATGGATAATTTAGATCTATTAAAAAAGGATTGGAAGAAGCAGGAGAAGTCTATTCCCCAGCTTTCTTACGACGAGATATATAAGCTTATCTGGAAGCGTTCTTCTTCGATCGTGAAGTGGATATTCTTTATAAGTATTATCGAGTTTGGACTTGGAGCGGTATTGAATATTTTCATTGCTGATGATGAATACTGGGCAAAAATGGAAGAGTATAACCTTACCTTATTTCTTATCGTTACCTATGTGGTCTCATACCTCATTACCTTTTATTTCATTTACAAGTTTTATAAAAACTACAAAGCTATTAATGCCACAGATAATGCTGCGGTTTTAATGAAGACCATTTTAAAAGTTAGGAAAACTGTAAAGTATTATATAGGATTTATACTGATCTCAAGTGGCTTTGTCTTTATATTCTCAATGATTTTTATTTTAAGAAATCATGTATTATCGGCTGAGGAGGTGACTTCAGATATGTCTTTTGACTGGAAGCAATGGTTATTATTTATCGGGGGAACTTTGCTTGCACTAGCTGTAATACTGGGTGTTATCTGGTTGATCTACACGCTGGTGTACGGAATCCTGCTTCGAAGATTGCACCGAAATTACAAGGAATTGAAAAAGTTAGAAATGTAAAATTAAAAGCCGGAAATGATTCCGGCTTTTTTTTATCAATATCCGAAACGTCTCTGTTCATTCAGGTCTTCCATTGCCTGGATTTCTTCGGAAGGAATTACTTTAAGAAAAGAAGGATGTTGCTCAATTGCATATTCCAGTTTCTTTACAATATCTTCAACACTGTCATTCTCATAATCAAATTCAAGAGGTTCCTTGATCTGAAATGTTTGCAGTATCCCACGTTTTTTGATTCTAAGTCCTTTTTTATCAAATGATCTTCGGAAGCCATCGATCACAATTGGAATGACGATAGGCTTATGATTTTTAATGATATGAGCCGTTCCCTTCCGGATAGGTTTAAAAGGTTTCGTAGTTCCCTGCGGAAATGTGATCACCCATCCATCATCGAGTGCCGTACCAATATTCTGAGTATCGTTGGGATTGACATCTCTCTTTACCTCCTGCCCTTTTGCTCTCCATGTCCGTTCCACAGTAATCGCTCCGGCATAAGCCATAATTCTAGCGAGAAGTCCCGCCCGCATGGTTTCCTTTGCAGCAACATAATATATATTCATTTTAGGCTGCCAGATATACCCTACATTCTTAATGCTATCTACCCGCCCGCTTAAACTAGCGTTGAAAACATGGAACATAGCGGTAACATCAGCGAAATATGTTTGATGGTTGGAAACAAAAAGTACGTTGGTATCTGGTAGGTTCTTAATGATCTCAGAGCCTTCTATCTGTAATTCATTATATCCACGATAGCGCCTGTGGGTTAAAACACCAAATATGCGAATAAGCCACTTCTTCAAGAACTGATAATGTCCAAACGGATTTTTCTTAAACAACCCCATGCTACTTATTTTATCCTATTGAAATTTTTAGATTTCCTTAACAAAACCGGGCAAATATAGTAATATCTCTCAAATTAAATTCTAAGCAGCATTTCCCGAACTTCAGAGAGCATCATTCCAGTAGCTCCCCACACAACTTTATTGTTCAGTTTATAGGCTGGCACTTCAATTTCAGTGGCATAAGAAGTACTCAGCGTTTCGTTTATTAGATTATTATCATCCAGAAATTCACTCAGAAGCACCTCCATAATTTCTTCTACTTCAGATTCCTGCGGAATAAGTTCTGGGGTATGATCCAGCATGCCTATAAATGGATAAACCCAGAAATTGGACGGCGGAATATATAACCTGGACAATTTTGCGATGACTTCTACTGAATCTTGTGGAATTCCCACTTCTTCTTCAGTTTCTCTTAAAGCGGTATGTTCCATATTTCTATCTTCAGGTTCTACCCGACCACCTGGAAATCCTACCTGATTGGAGTGCACTCCCTTATAGGTTTTTCTAAGGATTAATACCATTCGTGTTTTTTGCTGCATATCTGGATAGAATAATGCCATCACTCCAGCTTCCTGAGGTTTTAGCTGCTCCATATCCAGCTCCTCCAATTCCTTAATTCGCATCATTGGAGCCAGTTTTCGGTGCGCCTCCTCTCCCGGCAACGTCATTTTTTTTAACTTTGAAATCCTGTTTTTAAAATCTTTGAATTCCATGTTTAGAAAGTCTCTTTTACTAACAATTTTTTCGGTTCTCTTTTTCGCAAGTTGTGAAGATAAGGAAAGTTCCTCAGAAAAGTCGGCTAAACCTTCTGCAGCAGAGCTTGAACTTCAAAGAAAGAAAGACTCTACACAGCAGGCCAGAGATAGTATTTTGAAGGTTCGAAAAGCAGAGATTAAACGCGCAAATATTAAAACTGAATTCGAGAAGAATGACATGTATCCCATCGCACAGGAAGAATTGATGCCTACTTTACGCAAATATGGTAATGAGCATCCTGAAACCAGGATAAGAATCAAAACAAATTTCGGGAATATCGATGTTCAGTTATACCGGGATACTCCGCTTCACCGGGCAAACTTTATCATGCTTGCAAAAAATGACTATTTTGATAATACATTTTTCCATAGGGTTGCACCGGGTTTCGTGATACAGGGTGGCAATGCAGACAACCAGATCACTGCAGATAATCGAGGTGACGTGGGAAGTTATTTGATCCCGAGCGAGTACGAAGCAGGACATCAACATAGCTACGGAGCCTTTTCAGCTGCAAAATATGCCGAGCAGAACGTTAGTAAAGCCTCTTCCCCATTTGAATTTTTTATCGTTATGAATAAAAATGGAACTCCGCATCTAGACAATGATCATACGGTTTTTGGTCGTGTAATAAGTGGAATGGATGTAGCTGAAAAGATTTCCCAGGTTGAAACCGGAGAATCTGAATGGCCTATTGATAATATAGAAATGGATATTGAAGTTCTGGAATAACTATNGGCTAGTGTAGTAATTATAGTCGGTTACCACTCTATCCAAAAATTCCATAGGTCTTTCTTCAAATCTTACATCCAGCAATTCAGCAACCTTTTCACTTAGGTTCAGGATGATATGGTGATGTCCTTCAGCTTTAGCATTCTGGTACAAATTCTTAATCTCCTGCACATCTTTATCTGAAAGCACGGTAACCTGAGGATATTTAGGTGTATAATCTTCAGAAAAACTGGCACCCAGTGTATGCTCAATTCCAAATTTCTTTTTTTCAGTAATAACCGTTGTACCCGCCGCGAGATCTCCCAGTCGCTGCCCCTTACCAGTAAATAATATAGTTACAACCGCAACAGCACCGCTACTTGCCGAAATATCTATTAATCGAAGTAACCAACGGGTTAGATAATTAGAAAATGTAGGACGACTACCATCCTTACGTACCACGCGGATATCAAGAATTGCCTTTCCTGGCGTCTGCCCGTTCCAGAAAGTTTCCCATAACAAATAGTATAACATAGTAGGTAGCCCAAGAACAGTATAATACATCCATTGNTCTCCTGCACCATTGGTCGCTCCTGCGATGATTAGACCAGAAAGGATCATATAGATCACGATAATGGCGAGATCTATAAAAAAAGCAAGGATCCTCTCACCCACTCCCGCAATATTGTGCTGAATATTGATATTTTGGGCAGTTTCGATTTGAAAATTATCCATTAAATATGTTACTTTGGTTCAATTAAATCTAAGAATGCGCGAGGCAGCTTTTGTAAGGCAAAATAAAGATAAATGGGTCAAGTATGAAAGTCTGCTTCAGAAATATAAATCGCTGGATCCAGATCAACTGTCCAATCTTTACGTGGAGCTTAGCGACGACCTAAGTTATGCTTCTACCTTTTATCCGGGTTCCAATACTGTACAGTACTTAAACGGACTAGCAACTACAGCCCACCAGGAGATNTATAAANCAAAAAAAGAATCTAAAAGCAGGTTCATCACATTTTTTACTGAAGAATTTCCAAGGGAATTTCACAAGCACCAAAAGCAACTTTTATGGAGTTTTCTAATTTTTGCAGGTTTTAGCCTGGTTGGAGCTTATAGTGCGGCTACAGATGGTTCGTTTTTAAGATCTATTCTAGGCGATGCTTATGTGAACATGACGCTTGAAAATATTGCGAACAAAGACCCAATGGCTGTATATAAACAGGCTTCAGAAACAAATATGTTCCTGGGGATCACCATCAATAATATTCGGGTCGCTCTCACAGCCTTTTCATTAGGAGTGCTCGCCGGGATTGGGACTGTTTTTGTGATGATGCAAAACGGAGTTATGCTCGGTAGTTTTCAATATTTCTTTTATGAACAGGGTTTGCTCTGGGAATCTGCCAGAACGATATGGATCCATGGAACNATAGAAATTTCGGTTATTATTGTAGCTGGCTGTGCAGGCCTGGTGGTTGGAAAAAGTATCCTTTTCCCGGGAACTTACAGCAGGCTCAAAAGCTTTACCATGGGAATCAGGGACGGACTCAAAATAGTAATTAGTACAGTTCCGTTTTTCATAATAGCCGGATTCCTGGAAGGATTTGTGACCAGAATCACTCAAATGCCAGACTGGCTTGCAATCATGATAATTAGCCTATCATTACTACTAATCTTATTCTATTACGTTATATACCCAATCCTATTATCTAACAAAACCAAAAATGCATAACGATCACATTGTTTTTAAACAACAGCGAGAACTTGGGGAGATCCTGAGTGCTACTTTCAAATTTATTAGAGAGAATTATAAAACCGGGCTGCGATTATTCTTTAAACTCGTTGGGCCCTCATTCATTCTACTGGTTGCCGCAATTACTTTTTACACCTACACTACGCTGGGGAGTAGTTTATTTACTAATGGAAACCTGGATGCTTCCAACGTGCTCATTTCCCTGGTGCTGCTTATGATCGCTTACCTTGCATATTTCACCTCTATGACCGGGACTATGAACCATATGATCCTGTCATATATAAATAACGACGGACAGATAAAAGATGAGGAGGTCAAAAATGGTCTGAAACAGGACTTCGGAAAGATCCTGCTGTTATCTATACTTACTGGTATTATAACATTCGCCGCGTTCATGTTCTTTGTGATCCCGGGGATTTATGTGTTTGTTCCTTTATCACTGGTTACTGCGATCCTGGTCTTCCGTAGAAATGGAGTAACCGATAGTATTTCTGAAAGTTTTCAGCTGGTTAAAGACAATTGGTGGATGACCTTCGCCACGCTTCTTTGCATATACCTGGTGATCTACGTTATAGGACTTATCTTCCAGCTCCCTGCACTTATTTATATATTCATTCGCGCTTTTACAGTAGCCTCAGAATCATCTGCAGCAGAACCTCAGGATATGTTTGGAACTGGATATATAATTATCAACGCGATCTCTTCCGCAATACAATATATAATTTACAGTATGACCGTAATTGGGGTTGCCTTTGTCTACTTTCATCTAAACGAAAAGAAAAATTTCACCGGTACTTACGAAACAATTCAAAACCTGGGAAACAACCGATAGTTTGAAGTTATATCTGCTGTATTTTTTAATGCTTCTGAGTCCCGCTCAGGAGATACACGCTCAAGAGGATTCAATTTCCAAGAGAGATATTCAGGTGGAAATGTCTGAAGATCTTTTTCCGGTTGAATTTGATACTGCTGAAATTGAAGAGTACAAAAAGCAGGATGCCTATAATTATATTGAGAGTACAGAGGAAGATAGCTGGTGGGTTCGTTTTAAAAAATGGCTGAACCTCAAGTATAATCAATTTATAAACTGGCTTTTTGGAAGTTATGATGCAAATGGAATCCTGGCATTTTTTATTAGGATCTTCCCGTACGTGATTATTTTTGCCGTTCTGGCTTTGATCGTCTGGTTATTCACCCGACTTAATCCAGGCGCTAAGATCCTGGCAGAGCCCGGAAAAAGTAAAGTGATCCTTAGCGAGGAAGAGGAACTGGTAAAAAATGAAGATCTAGGCAGTCTCATTAGTAAATCAGTTTCCGAAGAAAACTACAGGTTTGCTGTGCGTTATCAATACCTGNGAAGTTTAAAATTNCTGGATGAAAATGATTTTATTCAGTATGAATTTCAGAAGACCAATAANGAATATTTACAGGAGATCCCAGATAGGCGATTACANCAGCTGTTTGCAGANGTCACTAAGTTTTATGAGTTTATCTGGTATGGTAACTTCAAGGTTTCTTCCGCAGATTATAAAATAGCCGCAAATGGATTCAGCAAGATCGAAAATGAATTAAAACCGGTCAAAAATGCATAGAACCTACAAATTTGCGATCGCACTTTTTGTACTAGTGGTCATTGTACTTACCTGGCTGGAAACATCTGTCAAAGAAGAGATTAACTGGAATCCGAGTTATACTCATTCCGATGAAATCCCGCTTGGCTCGAAGGTTTTTTATGAGAGCTGGAAACGAACTTCGGGAAATANTCTGGAAATGCTCAAGATCCCGCCTTATGAATTTTTAAATTCTGAAGAGGCCAAAGGCACCTATTTCTTTTTTAATAAAGGTGTTGGTTTCGATGATGATGAGCTGGATCATTTGCTGAACTGGGTTGCTGAAGGTAATACTGTTTTTATTTCTGCACACGATTTTAGCAAGAACTTAAAGGATACCTTAAANATCGAAACAGGTTCTGAAATTGATGCAGATGGGTTTACTGAAGCTCAGGACCTNAACTTTTACAATCCAGATATAAAACTGAAAAATGATGCCCTATTTGATAAGCAGATAACGAAAGCTTTTTTTACTGATGTTGACACACTATATCATACAGCGCTAGGATTTACCCGCAAAGACAAGATGTTACCCAAGGTCAATTTTATAAGAGCAGCATTTGGAGAAGGAACGATTCTGCTACATACGGCACCGCAGGTTTTTAGTAATTACTTCATGCTGAAGGATGATAATTATAAATATACCGGTAACCTTTTGGCTTATATCCCTGAAGGTAAAGTTTACTGGGATGCTTATTATAAATCTGGAAAATCTTTCTACAGTTCTTCGCTTTATATTTTACTGAATAACAGATCCCTGAAATGGGCATACTATGCTGTGCTTTTATGCATCATCCTGTATATCATATTTGAAGGAAAGAGAAAGCAACGTGCAATTCCGGTCATTGATCCACCAAAGAACCGATCCTATGAGTATACTGGAATCATTTCGAGTTTATACCTGGAGCAAAATCGATTTCAGGAANTGGGAAATAAAAAGATCGCGTTATTCCTGGAGTTTATACGCCGGGAATACCGTTTGG
>FUFK010040604.1_pt1 | contig 20111 bp, 11 predicted proteins | sample 1021851 | NCBI WGS metagenome assembly FUFK01 (sample SAMEA51879418, study PRJEB19060) | metagenome
CACTATTAAAGTGTTACAGCGTTAGACTCGTTTAGCCTACTACTGTAGTACTTGCACTCGTCTGCCTTGTACCACTTTTAATATTGATTGACTATAGGTACAGGTGCTGCTGCTGGATTAGATACATCGAGTACAGTGACTGCGACTAGTATCGATGCGAATAATAGACAGCTGCATCCTGAAAAAGGTGAATATTGGGTTGTCGAACAACTCTACAAGCCAATTTGGTCACCCAAAATGCCGCTTATGAGCAGCTGATTGCCGATGTAGAAAAGGTCGCCACGCGCTCGACCGCCCCGATTTTGCTATTGGGCGCGACAGGGGTAGGCAAGTCGCAGCTGGCACAGCAAATCTATGCGCTCAAAAAAGCCAAAGCCAACAATGCCGCACAAAGCAAATACGCACTGGGNGCATTTGTGGAAGTCAACTGCGCCACCTTGCGCGGTGATACTGCCATGAGCGTGCTGTTCGGTCATGTCAAAGGCGCGTTTACGGGTGCCGCGTCCAGCCGTGAGGGTCTGCTTAAATCGGCGGATGGCGGTTTGCTGTTTTTGGATGAAATCGGTGAGCTGGGACTCGATGAGCAGGCGATGCTCTTGACCGCGCTTGAGGCGCAGCGCTTTTATCCGCTTGGGAGTGATACCCCGATNGANGTGTCGTTTCAGCTGATGGCGGGGACAAACAAGGANTTGCGNCAAGCGGTCGCGGATGGCACATTTCGNGCGGATTTGTTTGCGCGCCTGAACACGTGGACGTTCTTTTTGCCGTCGTTAAAAGACCGTATCGAGGACTTGCCTGCCAATATCGACTATGAGCTGGCGCGTCTTGGCAGTGAGCAGCAGTANCANTACCGCTTTGAGCCTGAGGCGCGGGCGTACTTTGAAGCCTTTGCCACAAGTTCTGAGGCGACATGGNAGGGCAACTTTCGTGATTTAAGCGCCAGCATGACGCGCTTAACGACATTGTGCGAGGGCAAAGTGATTCGTATGCCCGATGTTAAGGCAGAAATCACCCGCCTNAANCATCTGTGGGCATTACCCAATAGCGCGCAGCATCAAGCGGATAGGGCGTATGCGCCCAGCCTAACCGAGCAGCAAGCGCACGCGGACACGGTGCTGAGNCGNCATCTATCAAGCGACGACAAAGACGCGCTCGACCCCTTTGACGCGTTGCAGCTCGCGTATGTGATTGAGGTCTGTATCCGTCATAAAAACCAAGCGGCGGCAGGGCGCTATCTGTATGCCAACTCCAGAAATCAGCTAAAAAGTAACAATGACAGCGACCGACTGCGTAAGTATTTAATNAAGTTTGGGCTGAGGTTTGATGAGCTGAAGTTTGATGGATTGGATAATGGCTTTAATCAGTCAGTAGGTCAATATAGATAATAAGCCTATAAAAGTACATGAAAAACGCTGCTAATTTCATTTCAAAAAACGATGACGTATTTGGTCGTATCGCTATCTAGAATGTCACAGAAAAATATTAAATCAGTCACCCACATGGGTGGCTTTTTTATGTCCAATAAAACAGTTGGGTGAGCGGCTTATAAAGCTAGTGCAATAGCAGCAGTAGGCTTCTTTGTCTTCCAGTGAGGCTTGTAAATGGGCGACCAATAATTTGAGCTTTTGATCGGGCTGTTTTGATTTGGGATACACCGCAAACATCCCCATACGCTTGCGGGTAAAATCTTGCAAAATTTGGGTTAAAGTCTGGCGCTGAAAGGCTTTATACACTAGTGCTTGCGGCAAAAAAGCAATGCCCAAATCACTCAGCGCAGCATGTTTGATCGCGCTTAAATGATTGCTATGGAAGCGGCCACTGACGGGCAGCAGCAGCTCAGCACCATCCTCATATAACGGCCACAAGTCGCTACTGGTGTTATCAAATTTATAGATGAGGCAATCATGATTTTGCAGTTGGGCGGGGGTTTGCGGCGTACCATATTTGTTGAGGTAATTTTGGGTGGCGCAAATCACCCATTGACTGTCTATCAGGCGTTTGACAATCAAGGAGGAGTCTTCAAGCTCCGCCGTTCGGATGGCCAAATCAAAGCCATCTTCGACCAAATCAATCAAACGGTTGGTGATGTATAGCTCTACGGTTATCTCAGGATATTTTTTACAAAATTCAGCGATAGCCGTGCTGAGTAGTAAGTCAGAAGAGACCACAGGGGCGGTGACGCGGATATAGCCTTTCATGTTTTCGCCATAGCCGATGACAGCATTTTCCGCTTCTTGAATGGCAAGCTGAGCCAATTTGGCTTTGTGATACAGCGTTCGGCCGGCATCGGTCAAGCTGAGTTTTCGGGTGGTTCGGTAGAGCAATTGTGCATTTAAGTTGGCTTCTAGGCGCGCGATACGTTTGCTCACTACAGAATTGGTCAGCGCCAGTTTGTCAGCAACTTTGGAAAAAGAGCCTTCATCGACCACCAAAACAAACAAAACCATGTCATCAGCTTTAATCATACCGATTCTCTAATCAGGGTAATGTATTTCGTATTATAGCAAAAAAGGAAAATAACCTTGTCTGATCATGCTGTTTATCTTTGCCCTTGTAAAGCGTAGAGTGTGTGAATTCTACCCTAAGCACAATGAGGCTGTTAATCTGAGCGATTGAGTGGCTGTATGTAAGGACTGTGTTTAAGGGCGGCGTTTAAGAGTGGTGTTTAAGGATGCACAGACGATAACAGGGAGAGGGNATTTTGAATCAGACTGTCTATGGGCTACTTGCCCTATTGCCAATCATACTCAGTGGCGTATTTCTTATTGGTCTACAATGGTCGGCCAAAAAAACCATGCCGATCATTTTGGCGGTGACCGCCGTGCTCGCACTTTTTATTTGGGACATGACGTTTAACCGCGTGTCGTCCTCTATTCTTCAAGGGACCGTGATTACGATATCGGTATTATGGATCGTNTTTGGTGCCCTGTTCTTATTAAATACTCTAAAACACACGGGCGCTATTGCAGTGATTCGCGCAGGTTTTATCAACGTATCGCCTGACCGCCGAGTGCAAGCCATCATCATTGCATGGTGCTTTGGGACGTTTTTGGAAGGTGCGGCAGGCTTTGGCACACCAGCTGCGATTGCGGCACCGCTGCTGGTTGCGATCGGCTTCCCAGCTTTGGGTGCGGTGCTTATGGGGATGATGATCCAAAGCACGCCCGTATCGTTCGGGGCGGTCGGTACGCCGATTGTCATTGGGGTGAATAAGGGTCTAGATACCGTGGCCATCAGTGCGCTGCTGGCGCAAGAAGGGATGCAATGGGAAGAGTTTTTACAACTGATTACCACCCAAGTGGCGATCATTCACGGGGTGATTGGGACGTTTATGCCGCTGCTGATGGTGATGATGCTCACCCGCTTTTTTGGTAAAAATAAAAGCTGGAAAGAAGGCTTAGCCATTTGGCCCTTTGCTATCTTTGCAGGGTTGGCCTTCACCGTACCTTACGCCTTAACGGGTATTTTCTTGGGTCCTGAATTCCCATCGTTGATTGGTGGACTGGTGGTCAGTGTGGCGATTGTCATTCAGGCGGCTAAAAAAGGATTTTTGGTACCAAAGACCACGTGGGACTTTGAAGCCAAAAGCAGCTGGCCAAGCGATTGGATGGGNAAACTGGTGGTCAGCAAAGAAGATGTGGCCACCCCAGCAGGCAAGACCATGTCTACGCTGATGGCATGGTTTCCTTACTTGCTAGTGGCGCTGCTACTGGTGTGTTCGAGAATGTTTGCTGGCTTTAAGGACTTGCTCAGCAGCGCTACGCTAGATTTTAATACGATTTTGGGCGAGGCCGATATCAGTGCAGGTTTTAGTCCTTTATACTTGCCCGGCGGCCTGTTGTTAATCAGCGCCTTAATCGCAGCTTTTGTGCAAACTAAAAATCCAACGCGTGCGCTGGGTGATGCTTTGAGCGAATCAAGCAAAACCGTCTTAAGCGCTGGGTTTGTGCTTATCTTTACCATCCCTATGGTTCGGATTTTTATCAACTCTGGGGTCAATCTATCCGATGTCGCGAGTATGCCAGTTGCCAGTGCTGAGTTGTTTGCAGGCACGTTTGGCAGCGCCTTTCCGCTGATCAGCTCAACCATCGGTGCNCTAGGNGCGTTTATCGCAGGCTCGAATACCGTGTCAAACATGATGTTNAGTCAGTTCCAGTATGAAGCGGCCATGAGCTTGCACATCTCGCCCTCACTCATCATCGCAGCACAAGCGGTTGGCGCCGCGGCGGGTAACATGATTGCCATTCACAATGTGGTGGCNGCATCAGCAACCGTTGGGCTGCTTGGGATGGAGGGCGCGACGCTGAGACGCACCATCTTACCAACCATCTATTATGTGTTGTTCAGTGGCATCATCGTTATGGCAGCCATTTATCTCTTTGGCGTTCAAGGACCGCTAACCTTATGAATGCACAGCAAAAAAAAGAGCAAGTAATGAACCGTTATCGATCGACCGTTTTCTATACAAGCCAGCTACCATCAGATCAGGTGTTGGTTAAATTGACCAAAATACTGGGTGCTGCCAATATACAGGCAGATCCAGCAAAAAATGAGCACTACCGCATGGGCTGGCGCTCAGGCGGCGGTAGCGCGCTGGCAGTGTTGTTTCCGCAAACGCTGCTTGAGATTTGGCAATGTCTGGAAGTGTGTGTTGAGGGCAACTGTATCATCATCATGCAGGCGGCCAAAACAGGTCTGACAGAAGGCTCAACGCCCAGCGGTGATGACTACGACAGACCCGTGGTGGTGATCAATACNCTGGCGATAAATAAGCTGTATTTGATCAATGATAATGAGCAAATTATCAGCCTNCCGGGTACGACTTTGCATCAANTGCANAACGAGTTAAAAGCGGTCAATCGAGCGCCGCACTCGGTGATTGGCTCCTCAACTTTGGGNGCGTCAATCGTCGGCGGTGTNTCCAATAATTCAGGCGGCGCGCTGGTCAAACGAGGCCCTGCTTACACAGAGCTGTCGCTGTTTGCTCAGATTAATGAACACGGTCAGCTGGTACTGGTGAATCATTTAGAGGTCGATTTGGGNGATACGCCCGAAGAAATCCTCACCAATTTACAAAACGGCTATTTTGACAAGTCACAGTTATCCCAAAGCAACAAACTGGCCTCAGACAAAGAGTATGTCGCCCGAATACAGGATGTCAATGCCGACACGCCGAGCCGCTTTAATGCGGATAAGCGCAGGCTGTATGAAGCCAGTGGCTGTGCAGGCAAGTTGGCCGTTTTTGCCGTTCGCCTGGATACGTATCCCACCGCAACCAAAGAGCAAACCTTTTATGTCGGTAGCAATAGTGTGTATGAGCTGGCACTACTGAGACGACAAATATTATTAAGCTTTAAAAATGTCCCTGAAGTGGGCGAATATATGCACCGCGATATATTTGATGTGTCTGCCAAGTACGGCAAAGACACCTTTTTGAGCATCAAGCATCTGGGTACCAATGCTTTGCCCAAGCTGTTTTCTATCAAAGGCAGTATTGATGCCAAACTGAGTAAATGGTCATGGGTGCCCAATCATTTGACCGATAAAGTTATGCAAATGATCGCCCAAGTATTGCCGCAGCATTTGCCCAAGCGCATGCTNGAATACCGCAACCAGTATGAGCATCACCTGATTATCAAAATGAGCGATGAGGGCATCTATGAGGCGCAGTCTTTTTTAGAGTCNTTTTTTGCAGATTCAGAAACGGGCAGTTATTTTANCTGCACGCAAGCTGAGTCAGACAGCGCCTTTTTGCATCGCTTTGCTGCCGCAGGGGCCGCCATACGTTATGAAGTCATGCATGAAGAGACCGCCGGAGAGATACTGGCGCTCGATATTGCTATCCCGCGTAACACGCTTGATTGGCTGGAAAATTTGCCTGAGAGCATCACTCAGCACTTAGAAAAAAAGCTGTATTACGGTCACTTTTTTTGTTATGTGTTTCATCAAGATTATATTTTAAAAAAGGGCAGTGATGCCAAGCAGGTCAAAAAGATGATGCTTGAGCTATTAAACAAGCGCGGTGCCAAATACCCTGCTGAGCATAATGTCGGCCACTTATATGAAGCCGAACCTGATTTGCAGCAATTTTATGAGCGCCTAGATCCTACCAATACTTTTAACCCTGGTATCGGTCAAATGCCAAAAACCAAACGCAACTGCGCGTGCTGTTTATAGCCATTTATGATGGTGATGAAGCTTGAAGTGACAGTCGCTTACTTTTACGCATCACCACCGCCAATCCGCTCCGCCAACGCCTGCAATTTTGGCACTATGATTGCCGCATAGTCGTCCACTGCCCAATTAGCGCTTGGTACACTGGCATTGAGCGAATAGGCGTATTGCCCCGTGGCGATATCATAGACGCCCACCGCGACTGCCAATATATCAGTAGAAAACTCTCCATCAGAGACGGTATAGCCGTATTGCTCATAGTGCTCTGCCGCGCAGGTTAGGGCGCTTTTTGCATGAGTAAACGCTTCATTAGACAAACTTTCTTTTAAATTGTTAATAATGACCGCCTGCCTTGCCCGTGAGCTTGCTGCATAAAANGCTCGCCTAATCGCCGTGCGTGCCACGGGTACCGCTGAGCCGACTTGCAGGTTGACCGATAGGCGCGCGGGGCTACGGCAGCAAGCATGATAGCGCATCTCTCCTTCCACCTCGGTTGCTAGATTCACCGATACCTCATTTTCGCTAGCAAACTGTCTCAGTAATGGCTCAGCGTACGCTACCATGTCATGGCGACTCCATGCCGTGGCACTCAAGCGCACCGCATTACTGCCCAATTGATACTGTCCGTATTCATTAGTACGCAAAAACTCGAGCGTAACCTATACCATGTCAAGGTAGGTCGACCAAAGTGCATANCCTGACAATATCTTACACACGTTGATATTGTTAGCCTGTAAATATTATTCAATTAAATAATCACAATGTAAATTATAATGCAATAAAATTTAACTCGTATTTGGACACTGTATTTTTATAGTGTTTTTACTTCTACTCAAGCCCTTCTCAGAACAAAAAAACTATGTTTGTTCGTTGAGAATCTATTCTTATTACGTCTGCTATNGTCGTTTTTGAATTTCTACGTATTGTTTCTACTGCTTATTCTCTGCATAATATAAGGAGATTACTGTNCTAATCTCTGCATATCTCTGGGGAACNTATGAAGCATNNTACTTATATTCATGAACATCCAAACTGGACTGAATGGCAATGGTCGGACAANAAGCTATTGCCACTCGTCAGTCGTGTGCGGATATTACAAGGTCGTTTATTAGGAAAATTGCTAACGCTAGGGTTTGAGTTAAATGTTGAGGCGCAATTAGATGCTGTGACTTTAGAGATTGTCAAAACCTCTGAGATAGAAGGGGAGTCTCTAAATAACGATCAAGTGCGTTCCTCAGTTGCACGGCATTTAGGGTTAAATAATGCCAGTATGCCAACNACTACTCGTGAGATCGATGCAGTGGTAGAGATGATGCTAAGTGCTACCTATCGTTATCAACAGCCGCTATTGTTCGATGATTTACTCGGATGGCATCGAGCATTATTTCCAGATGGATATAGTGGGCTTTATCGTATTCAAGCAGGCAGTATCCGTGATGATAGTNANGGNCCAATGCAAGTAGTGTCNGGNGGGTATGGTCGTGAGCANNTTCATTTTGTTGCCCCCAGTGCAGATAGGTTGCCAGATGANNTAGACANATTTTTATTATGGTTTAACACTTCGCCAAATAAGCAAGAAGATATAGATTTGGTCATAAAAGCAGGTATTGCTCATTTATGGTTTGTGACTTTGCATCCATTCGATGATGGAAATGGACGACTAACACGAGCACTCACAGAACGAATGCTGGCAAAAAGCGATAACAGTGCCCAACGCTTTTATAGTATGTCAGCGCAAATCCTTAAACAGCGTAATGACTACTACAAAATACTAGAGCGTACGCAAAAAGGTGATAAAGATATCACGGATTGGTTGATGTGGTTTTTACAAACGCTAGAGCAATCCCTCATTGTAGCTCAAGAAACTACAGATAAAATNATCAGTAANNCNGGCTTTTGGCAGACGCATCGACAGCATGCTTTNAATGANAGGCANGTNAAAATGNTAAATACTTTGCTGACTGATTTTTATGGCAAACTCACCACTAAAAAATGGGCGACCATGACTAAGTGTTCTATAGACACGGCACTAAGAGATATTAATGATTTAATAGAGAAGGATATGATGCAAAAATCCGTAGCATCAGGGCGCAGTACGAGTTATGAGTTGGTTTTATGATAAAAACTATATTGTTCAAGTCTGCTATGGCAGCAATAAAGTATACAAATAAGCGGTAATAGAGACAACCCATTCAGTGACATAATATGAGTGGTTCCATTATGAAGGTCTAAAATATTCGATACGATAAGGAAGTCTTAACTTTATAAGAGGGTTGCATTTAGAAGGTCTTCTTTGTATGTACAAGGGATCAANATAGAGTCCAAGCTGATTGTTCAAGATGATAAAAGCGCTTAGACTTTGCTATACATCTACTGTGCAGTTATTGATTGTANAAAATAAAGCAAGATGTCTTATTCCTGTGTGATAAATGTGCATTGTCATTTTAGTGTTGATTTATGAATAATCACAAATAGCTTTTCTAATCTTATTTAATATCGATAACTTACTAGCAGACATCAATCTCATTAATTTATTAGGGGATGACAAAAGGTTTGATGAAGAATAAAACGGCCTTCGACTCTTAAAATCAAAGGCTGCTTCAATAGTCTAGAAGGTAGTATGTACTAGACACACAAGTACCTAGTTATATTTTACGATGACATCGCTACCCTCAAGCTCTACTTTATACGTGTCGAGTATAATGCTTTTGTCATCTAAACATTGACCTGTGGCAAGATTAAAGCGTTGCTTATAAATAGGTGAGGCGACATATAGCACATTTTCATCAGAGCCATCCTCGTTGGTAATAGTGGTGCCGCCAATCAGACCTCTAGACAAGACGTTGGCTTGACTGAACGGATCATAATTATCAAGCGCAAATAACTGTGTNTGCTTGGTGCAAAAAATAGCCACTTGTTTGCCGTTTACGAGCGCACAGACACCTGTCTCGGGAATAATATCATTGATTTTGCANACAGTGAGCTGAGTCATCAGAAGATCCTTAATAGTAAAATATAAATGAGACCAACAACAAAAAATGCTTTTTAGCGTCTAGGGCGTGTTGAACATTCGACCATGGCACTGACAGCGACTATTTTTTAGGCGATTCGATGTTAAAAATAATAAGTTTAGTCATTCTAAGCGCTTATTTTTAACGATGAAGCGGCAAAAAAGAGTCCTGTCCCTGTTGTTGTCGTGAGGGCTGATGCTAAAATTGCCCCATACTGCGTTACAAATCTCGCTAAGGCATCTGCATTATCGTCGCTTTGTGCCTTGTCTGGAACAATTTTAGCAATCAGCAGTGCCTATTTGCGAATGTTCAACACGCCCTAATATTAATAGACGCTGACACGTTAAGATTACGCCAATTCGGTCACTTTGATTTGCGTCTTTTCGATATCGGTTGCAGGGCGAATCTGCTCTCGCTCAGTGACGAATACCACATTGTCATCGCCTTGCTCACTATTAACAAAATGACGGAAACGTTTGAGTTTTTCGCTATCAGTAATGGTGGCTTTCCATTCACAAACATAGTTGTCGATGAGTAATTGCATCTGTGACTCTAGCTCCTCAGCGATACCTAAACTGTCCTCAATAATNACNGCCTGTAGATACTCAAGTCCACCTTCAAGGCTCTCGCGCCATTTAGAGGTACGCTGAAGCTTATCTGCGGTCTTGATATAAAACATGATAATACGGTCGATATATTTGACAACTGTATCCGTATCAAGATCCGTTGCGAATAGCTCGCCATGACGTGGGGTCATGCCACCATTACCACAGACAAAGAGATTCCAGCCGTTTTCAGTGGCAATAATCCCAAAATCTTTGCTTTGCGCTTCAGCGCACTCACGGGTACATCCAGATACGCCCATTTTTATTTTGTGTGGTGAGCGTACTCCTTTGTAGCGGTCTTCTAGTCTAAGTGCTAAACCCACACTGTCATCGACACCGTAGCGACACCAGTTGTTGCCCACACAAGATTTCACTGTACGCAGAGATTTACCATAAGCATGGCCCGTCTCAAATCCAGCATCGACCAGTTGGGTCCAGATATCGGGCAGTTGGTCTAAACGTGCGCCAAATAAGTCGACGCGCTGACCGCCAGTGATTTTGGTATACAGATTGAACTCTTTGGCGACTTGTCCGAGGATGATGAGTTTATCTGCAGTGATTTCACCGCCAGGTACGCGTGGCACGACCGAATAAGTGCCATCTTTTTGAATATTGCCTAGATAGTAATCGTTGCTGTCTTGCAGTGGCGTGAGTTCGGGCTTGAGTACATAATCATTCCAGCAAGACGCCAAAATAGAGGCGACGGTTGGTTTGCAAATCTCGCAGCCATGACCACTACCGTGCTCATCTAATAGCGCATCAAATGTCTTAATGCCTTGTACTCGAATCAAGCTATACAACTCCTGACGTGAGTAAGCAAAATGCTCACACAGATCATTATTAACTTCAAAACCAAGCGCGGTTAGTTGATAGCCTAATGTGTCTTTTACCATGGGCGCACAGCCGCCACAGCCGGTACCGGCACTGGTACATGATTTTACCTCTGCCATGGTATAGGCACCGTCTTCAACGGCGGTACAAATAGCACCTTTGGTAACGTTGTAACAAGAGCAAATCGTGGCGCTATCGGGCAGGTTCTCGATACCCATGGTGGGTTTTTCTACGTTGGGTAGGATCAGGCTTTCAGGATGGGTAGGCAGGTCAATATCGTTTAGAAATAGCTGCAAGAGATTGTTGTAATCCTCAGTGTCACCTACCAATACAGCGCCCAGTAGCCGCTTATTATCCGCTGTGGTTACCAGTTTTTTATAGATACCCTCAGCAGGGTTTTGGTATAAATAGCTCAAACTGTTTTCTGTTGCACCGTGCGCATCGCCGATACTGCCCACATCTACACCCATCAATTTGAGCTTGGTGCTCATGTCAGCGCCTGTAAAGGTCTGAGCGTGATCGCCTGCAATTTGAGCGGCGCAAATACTGGCCATGCTATAACCTGGCGCGACCAAGCCAAAAACGGTGTTGTCCCATACGGCGCACTCTCCAATGGCATATACATTCGGGGCATTGGTACGGCAGGCTTCATCAATCAGAATACCGCCACGGGTGCCGATTTCAATACCGCATTCAGGGTTGCTTTTGATAATGCCATCTTGCGGACGAATACCCGCACTAAAGACGATCATGTCGGTATCTAATGAGGTATCATCAGCGAACTGCATGGTTAAATGACACGATGCTTCATCCGATAGGGTNTTGTCGATAATGGCCTTAGTATTTTTACCTGTTAATACCTTGACCCCAAGGGCTTCAATTTTACGCTTTAAAATATCACCGCCAGCAGCATCGAGCTGTACGCCCATCAGCTGAGGCGCAAACTCGACTACGTAAGTCTCTANTCCTAGTGTGACTAGGGCTTTGGCTGCCTCAAGGCCAAGCAGGCCACCCCCGACCACGACACCTTTTTTGACTTTTGGCTTCTCAGCAGTACTGAGAATATCATCCAAATCTTTAATCGTACGATAGACATGACAGTGCGGATGCTCGCGCCCTGGAATTGGCGGCACAAACGGATAGGAGCCTGTTGCTAATACCAATTCAGCATAGTCTATCTGGGTACCGTCTTCCGTGCTGATACATTGATTGGCGGCATCGATGTTTGTGATTCGCTGATTGAGATGCAACTGAATCTGCGCATCCTCATACCTGCTCAAGTCCACTAAGTTTAGTTTACTCACATCTTTATGTTCAAAATAGCTCGATAGATACACCCGGTCATAAGCTGGGCGATCCTCTTCAGCAAATACGTGAATCTCAAACTGATCGTGTAAGCCTTGCTCTATGGCTCGCTCGATAAAGTGATGTCCCACCATACCGTTACCAATCACCACTAATTTAGCTTTATTCATCGTACTTACTATAGTGTTACTCATATGCCTATCCTCAGTAATGTGTTTGCTTAAATACTTTCATCTAATGTCCCATCCAAAAGTCGCAAGTTAATTTTTAGATGGTTCAATGATAGATAGTCGTTAATACTTAGATGCCTATAACTATTAAGCCCTCAATAATCGTGCCAAACACAATTAATGACATTCAATTATCGAACCCTTATATAGTTAAAAAATATGTAGCCTTACCAGTTTATAAGGTCATGCCAGTACTTTTGGCGATACTATTTTCTGTTATAAGTAGTTGCTTAATATGATCTTTTTAATAGTTGTTATTTACATCCTATGCACCAAAATAGTTGCAAAAATGCACCAAATGCACCAAATGCACCAAATGCACCAAATGCACCAAATGCACACCAAATGCACCAAAATAGTTGCAAAAATGCACCAAATTGGTTTTGATTGTTACTTTAAAGGTGCATCGCTTACTTTACTTAATCGAGAGGTAATTTAGTTTTATCTAAGCAATACTATTTAATTGGGATGCCTTTAGAGTCATCTGGTACAAAGCGTAGCCCTATTAAAAAAGATGATGTTTTATATCTATGTCAATTTTATATTTGCAGCTGGCACATCCATTGCACTCTCTTAATGGTCACAACTGATAAGTTTCTGACTCATAACGTGTTTTTATAACTTTAATGTTAGCCATTTGAGGAAATCGTCTATGCCTTCATCGAAACCTGATGTGCCAAATAAAAACAAGCTGAATATCTTTTCTTTTAGCGGTAAAAACAAAATTCTCCATCTTGGGTGGATGGCGTTTTTTTTCACCTTTTTCGTGTGGTTTAACCATGCGCCATTCTTATCTGCGATTGGGGAGAGTTTGAACCTCACCAAAGACCAGGTAAAAACTTTATTAATATTAAATGTTGCCTTGACTATCCCAGCTCGGGTCATCATTGGCATGTTGACCGATCGCTTTGGTCCTCGGCGTGTTTACACTGCAATTTTAGCCATTGGCGCTATTCCTTGTCTCACCTTCGCTTTTGCGCAAGATTACAACACGTTAGCGCTATCACGCTTTTTATTGGGTTTCGTTGGTGCAGGGTTTGTGGTTGGCATTCGTCTCATGAGTGACTGGTTCCCTGCCAATGAGCTGGGTACAGCTGAAGGTATCTATGGGGGCTGGGGAAATTTCGGCTCTGCCGCCGCGGCACTGCTACTACCGACAGTCGCTATTGCGGCCGCTGCCATCTTTGGCGGTGAGGAAGGTTGGCGTTATGCAACGGCTACTTCAGGGGTGGTTATGCTGCTCTATAGCGTGATTTTTTACAAGATGGTACGTGATACCCCTAAGGGTGCTACGTATTTCAAACCTAAAAAATCGGGTGCCATGATGGTGACTTCATCAGGTGACTTCTGGCTCATGATGGTATTTAAACTGCCAATGTATTTGGCATTGGCCTTATTGGCGTGGAAATTATCACCAGCTGGTGTGAGTTTGCTGAATCAGGCAAGTGTCAACATCGTCTATATTGCGTTGGTGGTGTTATACGTTTATGAATTTATCAGTAGTTATCGTTTTAATAAGGAAGTATTTACCACGCCTGTGCCAAAAGCTCACCGATATGACTTTAAGCAAGTCGGTATTTTGAATATTTTATACTTTGCGACTTTTGGCTCAGAGTTGGCTGTGGTCTCTATGCTGCCACTCTTCTATCAAGAAACCTTTAACTTATCGATTGTCATGGCAGGTGTCTTGGCATCAAGCTACGCCTTTATGAATCTGATGTCACGTCCAGGCGGCGGCTGGTTGAGTGATAAATTCGGTCGCAAAATCACGCTGTTGATTCTTACCGCAGGTTTGGCTATTGGTTATCTGTTGATGGGTGTCGTTGACTCTTCATGGCCGATCGCACTTGCGCTGTTGATTACCATGTTCTGCTCTTTCTTTGTACAGGCGGGTGAGGGAGCAGTGTTTGCTGTGATTCCTTTGATTAAACGTAGTATGACCGGGCAGTTTGCAGGGATGACAGGCGCCTACGGTAACGTCGGGTCAGTGGTCTATCTAACTGTACTGAGTCTGGTATCGTATCAGGTGTTTTTCTTTGTGATTGCTGCAACGGCTGTGATTGGCTTCTTGGCGCTGTTTTTATTAAAAGAGCCTGAAGGCGTTATTATTGAAGAGATGCCAGATGGCAGNTTTGCTCAAATACAAGTGAGCTAAATTATGNATGAGAGCGTCAAACAAGCGCCTAAANNNACANNTCAAGTAAGCAGNCATNATGCGGACGTTGCATTGTGGCTGCCTGATTTTTGTACGATGGCAGGACGCAAAGCTGATAATCAAGATAGCCTACTCATAACGACCTGCNTNCCTTATGGGTTCCCATCGTTATCATCCTTTTCATCATCGTCAGCGCATAGTGGCGATCATCCCTCTTTTACAGCGCCTTTATTGGTGCTNATGGCTGATGGNGTNAGTGCTTGCCAGTTTCCCAAACAAGCCAGTCAGTCAGTGATAAACACAGTGACACACTATATCACCTCAAAACTTGCAGAGATGGTACAGACAGATAGGGTGCAAGCAAATGAGATATCAAGCGAATCTCAAGAGCAATCGCCAAATCCACTACACCGCTTTGATGACGATCAAGTTGCCATCGTGATTAAGGAGGCGGTGCACCAAGCCAATGATGCGCTTTATTTCCCGCAAGCGTATGAGCGCCTGCCAGCTTTATTATCGACTTTATCAGGATTGCTATGCATAGGTGACCGTATTCATCTGTTCCATACAGGCGACTCTCGTATCTATCGTATCGGCATAGACAGTATGGTGCTATTGACCAAAGACCATCATATTCACCACGGACGGGATAAAGGGGCGTTGTCTGCTGCTATCGGTGCTGATACCCGAGTTGAGCTGCAACAGTCGGTGTTTACCTTGCATCAAAACGAGTGTTTGGCGCTCATGACTGANGGGGTTTATGAGTCTATCGCGCCAGCAGAGTTACAGTTTGAGCTGTGTGCTGCGGTACAGGTTATGCACCAATCAGTGGGATGTCCCAATCAAATCATCGACCATCTTCAGATAAGCCAGCGTTTGTGTGAGCACGCCTTTAGCGAGGGCAGTTACGATAATCTCAGTGTGATCATGCTGGGTATGAACGATGTAATCACAAAGAGTAAAACGCACCCAGAAACAGACAACGGCATTGCGCTTGATCAGGGTGTGGATAGCGACAGTAGTCACGCTCAGGATATCAATCACTATCGCTTACCAACGGGCTTGGCAGTAGGGGCACAGATTGATAGTTTTGTGGTCAAAAAAATCATCGCGCGTACGGCTCGCAGTGAGGTGTATTTAGTAGAGGATAACGATCAGCATGCATTTGTTTTGAAATCGCCAAGTCTCAATGTCATTGCTGATGGGCATTATCTACGTGAGTTTTTAAAGGAACGTAAAATCGGTTTGAGCCTGTCCAAGCACAAACGTATTGGTGAGCCCGCTTACAATCAAGTGAACCCCAATAGCGTATCCTCCCATGATTCGCTTTTAACCAGTGATGTCTCTAAAAAACTGAATGCTACTTTCAATGCGTCTAATGCATCGGGGCTTTTGCGCTACTACCCAGTGCCTGCCAGTAGCACTTATTTATATCATTTAACGGAATATATCGAAGGGGAGAGCCTACGAGTTTTTATGGATCGTCAAGCCCCTTGTGATATTTGGCAAACTTACGATTTACTCACTAAGATCGGCATGGCGGTCCGTGTGATGCATCGAAACTACCTACTGCATCAAGATATCAAGCCTGAAAATATATTATTAACTCAATCAGGTGCGGTCAAGTTAATCGACTTTGGCTCTGCTAGCTCCTCCATACTAAAAGANAGTACGCGTCCTCCTAATGGCGATTTGCACTACGCTGCACCAGAATACTACACCGATGCCCCAAAAGGCGTGCATTCTGATTTGTTTTCTATTGCCGTGATTGGTTATGAGTTACTTACAGGTGAGCTACCATTTAGCTCGCAAGAGTTGATGAACCCATCCGCCTCACTGATCGTACCTGCCGAGCGCCTGCGTCAAAACCGAGTGCCCGCTACCAGCCAGCAAGCGTTGATGCGTGCACTACACTCTAGTACGCAGGCAAGGTATCAAGCGATTGGCGAGTTCTTACAAGACTTTAATCCTGATAATAGTAACGATACCAGAGACCCTGAACCGCTGATCATACGTCATCCCTTATTGGTTTGGCACAGCATTTGCTTTATTCAATTTGTCATTATCATATCGTTGCTGATTTATTTTTNATAAAACCTTGTTAAACGTAAATAGTACGACAAGCCATTTTACTCAACGCTGCGTGTTGCGGCTAAGGAATGATTTTCCTATGTCACTTGATTCACCAGAACCAACCCATACTGCTTTCTCTACCAATGCTTCTTCTTCTAGACGTCAGACTACTGCGGGCATCGTTATTATAGGCGCTGGGATGGCAGGCAGTCGTTTTGCCATTGAGCTGGCACGTGCCCAGCAGCAAAGCAGCCAAGAAAAAGGCGCAGCTCATTTACCCATCACGCTGATTAGCAAAGAACCGCAAGTGGGCTACAACCGTATCATGCTGTCACCCGTACTCTCAGGAGAGTCGGTTTTTGAAGAGACATATTTATACGAGCTAGCAGAATATGAGCAATTGGGTATCACGGTATTGGCTGGCACGTCGGTAGATGCAATCGAAACCAATAAGCGGCGTGTCAAATTGAGTGATGGACAAACCCTGGATTATACCGAGCTGGTTTTGGCTACTGGCTCACAAGCTCGCGTCATCCCTTTTGCCAATCATGATGCTAAGGGGGTTCATGTATTTCGAGAGATTGCTGATGTGCAGGTATTGACGGAGTACGCGCGCCAAGCAAAAAAGGGTCTTGTCATTGGTGGCGGGGTGCTGGGTCTGGAAGCCGCTTGTGCTTTGGCGTCTCAAGGGGCAGATATGACAGTGGTTCATGTCGATAGTCATGTTCTCAACCAACAGCTTGATATGCCCGCCGCTCATCTGCTACAAGCAGAGCTCTTCAGTCGAAGTGTCAAGCTGGAGGTGTTAGCCAACACAGAATGTATTACGGTCAATGATCAACACGAGGTTAATGGTCTGTTGTTAAAGGATGGCCGCACACTGCCAGCAGACTTTATTGTCATGGCCGTTGGTGTCATCCCCAATACGACACTGGCCCAGCAAAGCGGTCTTGAGGTTAACCGAGGTATCCTTGTAGATAACTTTATGCATACGAGCTGTNCTCATGTCTATGCGATCGGTGAATGTGTCGAGCTGGACGGGGAGCTATTCGGGATGGTGGCTCCTGTCAATCAACAGGTCGATACCTTGGTGTCTGTCTTAAAAGCGCCATACATCTCAAGTCGTAAGACAGCCAATAGTGACTCACGAATAACCGAATACAAAAACCACTGGCGTCCCTTTATCAGCAAGCCTTTATCTTTAAAATTAAAAGTATCTGGCATCGCCGCTTTTTCAGCAGGTCAGATTGCTTTTGATGATAGTGAAATGGCACAGATAGAGCGCGTGGTTTATCAGCAAACGAGCCTCGATCATTATCTTTGTCTCTACATTAAAGAAAGCAAACTTATTGGCACGGTACTATACGGTGATGTGAGTGAAAGCGGGTTTTATAGTCAGCTGATCACTGATGGCAGTGACATATCCTCGATAAAAGAAGACCTTATCTTTGGCGAAGCCTATTGCGATGTAGAGAAAATAGAAGCAGCTGAGCCCGAATCTGCCGTGCCAAGTGACGCACACCTAATAGGAGAGGCCTCATGAGCAGCACCATCTTAAATGACGATCAAGCCCTCAGTGTCGTACCGTCCTCTCGCATTACAACTTACACTGAGGATTTGATCAGTCCTATTCGTACCACTTGTCCTTACTGCGGCGTAGGCTGCGGCGTACTAGCAAACATCGATGAGGCAGGTGTAGTCAGCGTGACAGGCGATCCTGAGCATCCAGCAAACTTCGGCAAACTCTGCTCAAAAGGCAGTGCATTGGCACAAACATTGGGCACTGAACGCAGGTTGACTCAGCCTTATTATCAAAACAAACAGCGAACAATAGCAAAAGGACAACCGACAGATACGCAGCCTGTCGAGTGGGAGGCAGTATTGGATGATATTGCCAGTCGTTTGAATAACACTATCGTGACACACGGGCGTGACAGCGTAATGTTTTATGTGTCAGGGCAGCTGCTTACTGAGGATTACTACGTTGCCAATAAGTTTATTAAAGGCTTTATTGGTAATAATAATATCGATTCCAATTCGCGTCTTTGTATGTCCTCAGCGGCTGCAGGGCATAAGCGTGCTTTTGGTGCAGACTTAGTGCCTAGTAATTATGAAGATTTAGAGTCTTGTGATTTATTGGTGCTGGTGGGCTCCAATATGGCGTGGTGTCATCCTATCTTATTCGGACGGTTTTTAGCCGCCAAAAAGCGTGATCCTAATAAAAAACTAATCGTGATTGATCCGCGTCGTACTGATTCTTGTGAATTTGCTGATTTGCATTTACCCATCGCTGTTGGCACGGATACGCACTTATATAACGGACTGCTGCATTATCTTGAGCAAGAAGGCTGTGGTGATAAAGACTATCTTAAGCAGTGTCATGATGTTAAGCCCGCCTTAGAGGCCGCAAAAACATGGACGATTGATAAAGTGGCGACGGCATGTGGTATCAGTGCGGATCTGGTACAGGAGTTTTATGCGCTGGTNGCTGCAAATGATAAAACCGTCACGGCATTTAGCATGGGTGTCAACCANTCTGCAAGTGGTACCGACAAGGTCAATGCCATTATCAATACTCACTTGTATACTGGGCGAGTGGGCCGAGTAGGTGCAAGTCCGTTTTCACTCACCGGTCAGCCAAATGCGATGGGAGGGCGTGAAGTGGGTGCATTAGCTAACCTGCTTGCCGCGCATCTAGACCTAGANAACGAGCAGCATCGTCANTTGGTGGCTGATTTTTGGCAAGCGCCGCAACCGCTTGCCGCAGAAGTTGGGGTAAAAGCTTGCGATGCTGCTGATGCCATACTAGATGGCCGTATCAAAGCCATCTGGATTATGGCGACCAANCCTGTCGTCAGCTTGCCTGAGGCTGATAAGTTTCGCCGCGCANTGGCTACCTGTGATTTGGTGATNGTATCTGACTGCTCCGTCGACAGCGANACGGTTAAGTGTGCAGATATTGTTTTGCCNGCACAGGGTTGGGGGGAGAAATCAGGCACAGTGACCAATTCGGAGCGCCGCATCTCGCGCCAGCGGGCGTTAATGCCTGCACTCGGACAAGCAAAGCCTGACTGGTGGATACTATCGCAAGTCGCTAAACGCATGGGTTTGGCAGGGTTTGATTATCAGCATCCTAGGGATATATTTAATGAGCATATCGCCCTAACTGCTTATAGAAATGATGCCAGCCAAGATATATCAGCGAGCAATCAACCGCGCTATCTTAATTTAGCAAAAGATCTTTCGCCAATGGTAGTAGGGGCGATAGCATCGATAGAGGAAAGCCCAAACCATCTTAAGCAGCAAAATAAAAACGTATTCTCTTTCAGTCACGACGCATATGATGTCATGACACCGTTTCAGTGGGGCGGCGCACGTATTACACCGATCAAAACACGTTTCATTGCCATTACGCCTCCCAGTCACGCGAGTATACCCAACAGGCATCCGCGACGATTAAGATCAAAAAGCGCTGATAGTAAAAAAAATAACAGCAGTCATACGTTTCATCAAGATAGCTCAGGAGCATTAAATCTACGGCTGATTACAGGTAGGCTTCGCGATCAATGGCATACGATGACGCGCACAGGACTTGCACCGCAGCTCAACCAACACGAGTCTGTACCAACACTCACCGTACATCCAAATGATGCCAAGCAGCTCGGTGTTGACCAAGGCGATTATGTACAGCTACGTCCCTGCTATGAGAAAAGCTATGAGAAAAACT
>FUFK010718835.1_pt1 | contig 20111 bp, 15 predicted proteins | sample 1021851 | NCBI WGS metagenome assembly FUFK01 (sample SAMEA51879418, study PRJEB19060) | metagenome
CGGTTCGCACCGGCGTGGCTTCCACCGGCGCCGCCGCCAGATTTTCTCCGGCGTCGGTTTCGGCGGCCCAGTCCAGCGGCTCGGACGGCGCCGCGCCGGGCAGCGTCGTGCGCGCCACCCAGGGCGTCAAACCCAGGGCGCGGAGATAACTCTGACGCTGCGCTTCATTCATGGTGAGGTTCCTGTGCGGCCGGTCGTACAGCTTAGCAAATGTCCGAGCGCCGTCCGAGGGCCGTGGTGCGCCGACGGCGACCGGCCAACAGCAGGATCGTCGCCAGCAAGGCGCCGCTGAGCGCGCCGTAGAGATGGGCGTTAACGTACACGCGGCCATTGATCCAGGCGCGCAGGTAGTCCACGTCGTAGCCGGGCAGCTGCTCCCACACCAGGCGCCCGGCCACCACCGCCAGCACCAGACTGTGCAGCACCGGGTTGCCGCGCCAGCCGATCACCAGGCACAGCACCAGCAGCCCCTGCAGCAGGCCCGACAGCCCCACGTACCAGCCCAGGTCCCGGTCCAGCACGAAGAACACCACGCCCACCAGCGGCGCGCTCACCGCGAACCACAGCCAGAACCGCCGCCGGTCCAGCAGATCCCGAAAGAAGAACAGAATCAGCGCCAGGCCGCCCAGATTGAGCAGGGCGTGCCAGAGATTGAGGTGCACCAGATGGGCGGTGACCAGGCGCCACACCTCGCCGCCGGCCACGGCGGCCCGGTCGTAGCGCAGCCAGGGATTCACCCACTGGTGGGCCAGGCCCAATGCCAGGACGACAGCGATGAACGCCAAGGCGTGAGGAAGGAGTTTGGGATCACGAGTTTGCATCGTGGCAGGATAAGTGAACTCAGAGGCCAGGTCTTGCCTTTCGCGGGCTGGGCCCGCTCGCACATTAAAAAGCCCCGGCGGGAGAACCCGCCGGGGCTTTTGGGAGGTCGTGGGACCGGCTGATTTACATCATGCCGCCCATGCCACCCATACCGCCCATGCCGCCCATATCCGGGGCGCCACCGCCGGCGTTCTCTTCCGGCTTGTCGGCGATCATGGCTTCGGTGGTGATCATCAGACCGGCCACGGACGCGGCGGCCTGCAGGGCGGACCGGGTCACTTTGGCCGGGTCCAGGATGCCCATCTCGATCATGTCACCGTACTCACCGGTGGCGGCGTTGTANCCGNAGTTNCCGNTGCCGTTNCGNACTTCCTGNACCACAACGGACGGCTCNCCGCCGGCGTTGTAGACGATCTGNCGCAGCGGNGNTTCCAGNGCGCGGATGATNAGAGCGATACCGGCGNTCTGCTCTTCGTTGTCGCCTTTGAGCGCGCCGATGTTGGCCAGGGCACGCACCAGGGCGACACCGCCGCCGGGCACCACGCCTTCTTCAACGGCCGCACGGGTGGCGTGCAGGGCGTCGTCGACGCGGGCTTTCTTCTCTTTCATCTCCATTTCGGTGGCGGCGCCGATCTTGATCACGGCCACNCCGCCGGCCAGCTTGGCCACGCGTTCCTGGAGCTTCTCCTTGTCGTAGTCGGAGGAGGAGTTCTCGATTTCCTTGCGAATCTGCTCCACGCGGGCGTCGATGTCCGCCTGCTCGCCCTTGCCGCCGACCACGGTGGTGTTTTCCTTGTCGATGTTGACCTTCTTGGCGGAGCCCAGGTCTTCCAGGGCCACGTTTTCCAGGCTCAGACCGACTTCCTCGGAAATCACGGTACCGCCGGTGAGGATCGCCAGATCCTGCAGCATGGCTTTGCGGCGATCACCGAAACCGGGCGCTTTCACGGCGGCGCACTTGATGATGCCGCGCATGTTGTTGACCACCAGGGTGGCGAGCGCTTCGCCTTCGATGTCCTCGGCGATGATCATCAGCGGCTTGCCCGCCTTGGCCACGTTCTCGAGAACCGGCAGCAGCTCGCGGATGTTGGAGATCTTCTTGTCAACCAGCAGGATGTAGGGGTCTTCCAGCTCCACCTGCATCTTTTCCTGGTTGTTGATGAAGTACGGGCTCAGGTAACCGCGGTCGAACTGCATGCCTTCCACGACTTCCAGTTCGTTGACCAGGGACTGGCCCTCTTCCACGGTGATCACGCCTTCCTGGCCGACTTTCTCCATGGCCTGGGCGATGATCTCGCCCACGGATTTGTCGGAGTTGGCGGAGATGGTGCCGACCTGCTCAATGCTCTTGGAGGTATCGCACGGGGTGGAGAGCTTCTTGATCTCCTCGACGATGGCGTCGGTGGCCTTGTCGATACCACGCTTGAGGTCCATCGGGTTCATGCCGGCGGCAACCGCCTTCAGACCTTCGTTAACGATGGACTGCGCCAGCACGGTGGCGGTGGTGGTGCCGTCACCGGCTTCGTCGTTGGCCTTGGAAGCGACTTCCTTGACCATCTGCGCGCCCATGTTCTCGAACTTGTCTTCCAGTTCGATTTCCTTGGCGACGGTCACGCCGTCCTTGGTGATCAGCGGCGCGCCGAAGGACTTCTCCAACACCACGTTGCGGCCTTTCGGGCCCAGGGTCACCTTGACCGCGTCGGCCAGGGTGTTAACACCCTTGACCATCTTTTGACGACCCTTGTCGCGAAACAATACTTCTTTAGCCATTATTCAATACCTCTGCAAAATTCTCGGCACCGCAACCCGGCGCCTGGTGTTCCCTGTTAATTCCCAGCCTTCGACTCTCAACCTTCGATGACGGCCAGAATTTCGGCTTCACTCATGATCAGCAGTTCTTCACCGTCCACTTTCACTGTGTTGCCGGAGTACTGACCGAAGATCACCTTGTCGCCCGCTTTCACGTCCAGGGCGCGAACGTCGCCGTTCTCCTGGATCTTGCCGTTGCCGACGGCGATCACTTCGCCCCGGGAAGGCTTCTCGGCGGCGGAACCCGGCAGCACGATGCCACCGGCGGTTTTGGTCTCTTCCTCCTCGCGGCGCACCAGCACACGATCATGCAAAGGACGAATTTTCATGGTCTCCATTCTCCAAGTTGGCTCTGAGGTCACCGGGGCGCTGCGCCCCGCAAACCGGAATTAGCACTCTCACGAGTCGAGTGCTAATCATAGTTACCGCTGCACGGCAGTCAATAGGTGGGTGATGAAATCTCTACGCATCACCGTGACCCGCGAGATGGGGGCGACGGGCCCCGTTTCAAGCTGTGTGTTTTGGTCATTGGCCCGCCGGGCGGCGCTGGGCATACTCCGGCCTTTAATCCGATCTGACGAGGAGCGACCCATGGATTTGAACAACAAGGTAGTGGTAGTGACCGGCGCCGGCCGGGGCCTGGGACGGGGCATTGCCGAGGCCCTGGCGAGCCGCGGCGCGCGCATCGCCTGCGTGGATCTCAACGAGGACGATCTGCGCGACACCGTGGCCCGCTGCGAGCAGGCCGGCGGCGAGGCCAAGAGCTACCTGGCCAATGTCGCCCGGGAAGACGAAGTCACCACCCTGTTCGACGGCGTGGTGGCGGACTTCGGCGCCCTGCACGGCCTGGTCAACAACGCCGGCATCACCCGTGACGGCCTGCTGGTGAAGTTCAAGGAAGGCGAGCTGCAATCGTCCATGAGCCTGCAGCAGTGGCAGGCGGTGATCGACGTGAATCTGACCGGGGTGTTCCTGTGCGGCCGCGAGGCGGCCCGCTGCATGCTGGAAAACGGTGTCGAGGAAGGCGTGATCGTCAATATCTCTTCGATCGCCCGCCAGGGCAGCTTCGGGCAGACCAACTACGCCGCCGCCAAGGCCGGCGTGGTGGCCATGGCCGAGGTCTGGGCGCGGGAGCTGGCGCGCTACAACATCCGCACCGGCGTGGTGGCGCCGGGCACCATCAACACCGATATGATCGCCGCCATGAAGCCCGAGGCCCGCGACCGCCTCGTGAGCTCGGTGCCGCTGAAACGGCTCGGCGAACCGGAACACATCGCCCGCTCGGTACAGTTCATCTTCGAGAACGACTACTTCACCGGCCGCGTGATCGAAACCGACGGCGGCCTCCGCTAGAAGACGCACCTTGAAAAGGTGAGGTAGCGATTGTGGGAGCGGGCCCTGCCCGCGAAAGAAAGGCCCGCTCCCACAAAGCGCCGCTTGTAGCTTGCGACTTGAAGCCTGAAGCTAACCTCATGAACCAGGAATTTACCGACGCGGTCTATCAAATAGTGGGCGCCATCCCGGCCGGTTGCGTGGCCAGCTACGGGCAGGTGGCGCGGCAGGCGGGCTACCCGCGCCATGCGCGCTTCGTCGGCCGTTTGATGAGCCGGCTGCCGGACGGCTCCACCCTGCCCTGGCACCGGGTGATCCGCGGCGACGGCGTGCTGCCGCTGGCCGGCACGCCCAGCGGCGAGATCCAGATCCAGCGACTGACCGACGAGGGCGTCACCGTGCTCGGCGCCCGCGTTCCCAAGTCCTGTTTCTGGCAGCCCTAACGCGCGGCGGGCTCGTCGCGCCGCCGCAACCACCAGATCGTCAGCAGAATCGCCGGCACGCCGAGCAGCGCGGCGTAGTTGAAGAACACCGTGTACCCGGACGCCTTGACCACCTCGCCGGAAAAGCCGCCGATGAACTTGCCCGGCAGGGTCATCAACGAGCTGAACAGGGCGTATTGGGTGGCGCTGAAGTTGCGATTGGTGAGGCTCGACATAAAGGCGATCAGCGCCACATTGGCGAAGCCGCCGAACAGGTTATCGGCGCTGATCACCGCCGCCAGCCAGGCCAGCGACACCCAGCGCACCTGCTCCGGATCCACCGGCACCTGGGTGACCGGCGAATAGGTGGCCATCACCGCGAACAGCAGGTTGGTCAGCGCCACCCCCACGGCCCCCACCAGCAGGGAGCGGCCCAGCCCGTAGCGCAGCACCGCCAGCCCGCCCACGGCGGAGCCCAGCATGGTCATGAAGAAGCCGAAGAACTTGGCCACCGTGGCGATCTCGTTCTTGGTGTAGCCGATGTCCAGGTAGAAGGGGTTGGCCATCACCCCCATGGTGATGTCGCTGATCCGGTAGATCGCCACCAGCGCCAGCAGGCCCAGGGCGATCCGTCCGTAGCGGCCGAAGAAGTCACGGAACGGGGCGATCAGCGCGGTTTCCAGCCACTGTTTCGGGTCGCGCCCGAAGCTTTCCCGGGGCGGCGTGTCCGGCTCGCGGATGATCAGGGTGGTGACGATGCCCACGCCCATCAGCCAAGCCATGGCGTGGTAGGCGCCGTTCCAGGAATCGTAGCTGGCGATATAGAAGGCGCCGGCGCCGGCCACCAGCATGGCGGTGCGGTAGCCGAAGATATAGGTGGCCGCCATGGCGCCCTGGAAGGACTCGTCGGCGGAATCGATGCGGTAGGCGTCGATGCAGATGTCCTGGGTGGCGGAGCAGAACGCCACCAGCAGCGCCAGCTGGGCGAAGCGCTCCAGGTGGCCCACCGGCTCCACCAGCGCCATCGCCGCCAGCGACAGCGCGATGCCCACCTGGGCCAGCAGCAGCCAGCCGCGCCGTTGGCCGAACAGACGGTTCAGCAGCGGCAGCTTGAGCCGGTCCACCACCGGCGCCCAGAACACCTTGATGGAAAACATGATGCCCACCCAGCTGAAGTAGCCAATGGCGGCCCGGTCCACGTCCGCGTCCGCCAGCCACGCGGACAGGGTGGAGAACACCAGCAGGTAGGGCAGCCCCGCGGAGAACCCCAAAAACAGCATCACCACCACGCGGGGGTGACTGTAGAGCCGCCAGGCGGTGCGGAACGTATCGCTCAGGGGGGGCATGGCTTTCCCGTACTTATTCGGTTCGTTTCAATTCGGTTCGTTCGGCGAAAGCGGACATAGTCCCGGTTTGCAGGGCGCAGCACAACACGGCCCGGGGAACATTTAACAACCGCCGCGCCTCCCGGTGCCACGCCACGATTGTGGCCGGCCGCCGGCGCGCCTAGCATAGCGCCATGACCACGCCAGCCTCCCCCGACCGCGCCGAACCCTGGTACCTGCTGGGCGCCGGCAACATGGGCCTGCTCGCCGCCCACTACCTGCAGCGCGCCGGCTTCACCGTCATCGCCCTGCGCCGCGACGATGCGCCCCGACTGGACCGCACCCTTATACTGCCGGATGGGGAAGCCGTAATGCTGCATCTGGACTGCCAACCCATTGTGCGAGCGGGCCTTGCCCGCGAAAGGGAGCGAAGCTCCCGGCAGGATCCCAGAGCCCCCTATAACGACCGCACCAACAACGTCTCTGGTATCCCGCCGGCCGGCTCTGCCGGCCTTTCGCGGGCAAGGCCCGCTCCTGCAAGGTCCGCTGCCACAACCGGGAGCGCCACAATCCGGCGGCTGGTGGTGGCCTGCAAGGCGCCGTTTTCGGCGGCGGCGTTAAGCGGGTTGCCGCTGGCGGCGGACGCCACCGTGCTGCGGCTGCAGAACGGCCTGGGCAGCCTGGATGGANTGCTGCCCGCCGGCGNGCGCATGATCGAGGTGGTCAGCGCCTCGGCGGTGAAGCGCGACGGCGACGCCCACCGGGTGGTGGCCGAGAACGACGCCTGGATGGGTGACAGTGCCGCCGGTGGGCCGCCGGCCTGGTTCGGCGCGCTCGCCGGGCATTGGCCGAAACTGCACTGGCCCGACGACTTCCGCCACCGCCAGTGGCGCAAACTGGTGGGCAACGCGGTGATCAACCCGCTTACCGGCCTGCACGACGTGGCCAATGGTCGCGTCTTCGAGGACCCGGCGCTGGCCGCCGAAGCCGGGCACCTGGCCCGCGAAGCCGACCGGGTGTTCACCACCCTGGACCCGAGCTGGCCCGGCGACTCCCTGCCCGGCGTGCGCGCCCTGGCCGAAGCCACCGCCGGCAACACCTCCTCCATGCGCGCCGACATGCAAGCCGGCGCCGCCACNGAAATCGACGCCATCAACGGCTGGTTGCTGCGCCAGGCCNNCGNNCTCGGNATCGATNTGCCCGCNCANCGCCGCATNGTCGAGGCGGTCAAAGCCCGGCACCCCTGAAAGGAGGTACGACTCCCGCGAAAGTTGTGCCGGGGCCGGCGTTGCTCTATGTTTGCGTCCGCTTCAGGTGTACGGGAAGCCGGTGAAAGGCCGGCGCTGCCCCCGCAACGGTATGAGGTAGTCGTTACCACAACGCCACCAGGCACGTCCTGGGAAGGCGGTAACGGCGTCACCCCTCGAGCCCGGAGACCGGCCTGTTGCCACTGGCGCGCCCACGTCCGACCACGGCCGGGGGCGCACCCCATGTACGGAGGGTGCATCGGGAGGACAATACTATGCATACCCACCCCCTTAAGGTGGCCGCCGCTGTNAAGCTGGCTCTGGCCACGGCTTGCCTGTACGTGCCTGTTACTCAGGCCGCTCAGTCCGACAACGACACAACCGACAATCTGCTCACNCCGGTGGAAGTTACCGGTTCGCGNACCGCCAGCGTGGCGCGGGAGCTGCCCACCGGCACCCTGATCCTGGATCGAGAACACATCGAGGCGATGCCCGCCAATAATCTGGCGGACGTGCTGGACACCCTGGGCGGCGTCCAGGTGCGTCGCAATTTCGGCATCAANGGCGCCCGCGCCACCATNGANATGCAGGGCTTCGGCGCCAGCGCCACCTCCAACACCCTGGTGCTGCTCAACGGTCGCCGCTACAGCAACGTGGATCTCTCCGGCCCGGATATCGCGTCGATCCCGCTGGCGGCGATCGAGCGCATCGAAGTGCTGCCCGGCGCCGGTGCCGCGCTGTACGGCAACGGCGTGGTCGGCGGCGCGGTCAACATCGTCACCCGCGAGCGCTANCAGAACCAGGCCGGCGTGGAAGTCACCGGCGGCAGCTTCAGCACCACCGGCGGCAGCCTGTGGGCCACCGGCCACCATCAGGGTGAAAGCGGCGGCGACAACCACACCAGCGCCGCCGCCTCGGTGCAGGCCCTGCACAGTGACGGCTACCGGGAGAACAACGACCTGCAGCAGCGCAACGCCTTCGCCGACCTGCGNACCCGCCGCGACGATCTGACCTTCTACCTGACCGCCACCGGCGAGCGCCAGAACCTGGACCTGCCCGGCGGCCGCACCGTCAACCTGGCCACCGGCGAGAACCAGTTCGAGAACGATCCGGAAGGCGCCGCCACCCCCTANGACTGGGCNGATCAGGACACCATCACGGTGATGCCCGGCATGAACGCGCGCATCGGCGATCACAGCCGCCTGCACCTGGATTTNTCCGGTCGCCGCAAGGAGCAGAGCTACTTCTTCTACTTCCCGGGCTTCTCCACCTACGGTGAAACCGACGTGGACAGCTACAGCGTCAACCCGCGCTTTACCAGCCAGTTCCGGGCCGCCGGCCTGACCCACAACACCACGGTGGGCTGGGATTTGTACGACTACCGCCTGGAAAACCGCAGTGCCGGCGAGAAATCGCGCATCGGCGACCCCACCAGCACCAAGGACGTGGACCAGCGGCAAACCGCCTGGTATTTCCACGATGTGATGACCCTGGACCGCTGGTCNTTCACCCTNGGCGCGCGTCGCCTGGACGTGGACACCGAGACGGAAACCACCGGCTTCGGCGCCGGCGANGGCGAGGACAGCCAGGACGCGGANATGTACGAAGGCGGCGTGCGCTACCACTTCGACGGCGGCCTGGACGTGTTCGCCGGTGCNCAGCGCAGCGTGCGCATCGTCAACGCCGACGAAATCACCCCGGACGACGAACTGCTGGAGCCGCAAACCGGCGAGCAGTACACCCTGGGCGCCAGCTGGCAAAAAGGTATCCAGACCTCCACGCTGACCGCCTGGCAGGGGCGCTTCGACAACGAAATCGTCTATAACCCCTTTACCTTCTCCAACATCAACCTGGAAGACCGCACCCTGCGCCGTGGCGTGAGCCTGAACAGCCGCTGGCGGCTGGACCGGGACCTCACCCTGGTGCTCAACGGCACCCTGCAACGGGCCGAGTTCGACGAGGGCGAATGGGAAGGCAACGACGTGCCGCTGGTATCACGCCAGCTATTCTACGCCCAGGCCAACTGGCAGGCGCTGCCCTGGCTGGAGCTGTCCCTGGCGCACCGCTACGTGGGCAAGCGCCGCTTCGACAACGACCAGCCCAACAACTTCCAGCAGATCGACAGCTACCGGATGACCGACCTGGAAGCCACCGCCCGCTACCAAAATGCTTACTTGCGCATCGGGGCCTATAACCTGGAGGATGAACTGGCGGCGGATTACGGCATCAAAGCCACCAACAACCTCAGTTATAACGCCTACCCCCTGCCGGAACGGCACTACCGGGTAAGCCTGGGAATGGAATTCTGACCATGAGCGACAGCAAGGACGAAAAAACCCGCATCAACCGGGTGATCACACGCAGCGGCGACGACGGCCGCACCGGCCTGGCCGACGGCAGCCGGATCGCCAAGGATCACCCGCGCATCCAGGCCCTGGGTGCGCTGGACGAGCTCAACAGCGGCCTGGGCGTGCTACGCGCCCGGGCCCTGGATGACGATCTGGACGCGCTGCTAGAGCGCGTCCAGCATCTGCTGTTCGACCTGGGCGGGGAACTGGCGGTGCCCGGCACCGTCACCCTCACCGACGCCGATCTGGTGGAGGTGGAATCCCAGGCCGACATGCTCAACGCGGAACTGACACCGCTCAAGGAATTCGTGCTGCCCGGCGGCCACCCCGACGCCGCCTGGTGCCATCACTGCCGCACCGTGGCCCGGCGTGCCGAGCGGGATCTGATCGCGGTCGGCGACGACGACCAGGTCAACCCGGTCAGCCGCGCCGTGCTCAACCGCGTCGGCGATCTGCTGTTCGTGATGGCCCGCGCCATCAACCTGCGTACCGGCACCGATGAGCCGCAATGGGTGCAGCGCCAGGATCGCTGACCACAGGCGATTTTGAAAGAATGTGCAAGGCGCTGTGTCGCGGGCCCGGCAGNGCTTAGACTGGCGGCTCCGTTACTCTGGCGAGGTCCGCCGGCCGACCATGGGCATCCGCAACAAGCTTTTCCTCACCTTTCTCGGCACCTTCGTGGTGCTGATCGTGGCCGCCAGCGGTTTCTACTTCTTTGCGTTCGAGCAGAGCCTGCGCAAGTACATCGACGAGCGTCAGCAGGCCCAGGTGGAGCGCCTGGCCGACCACCTTGGCGTGCTGTACGCGCAACGGGGCAGTTGGGACTTCCTGCTCAGCGACCCGCGGGTGCTGGGCCGGCTGTACTGGCTGGCCGGCGACCGCAACACCGACACNGAGCCGGGCAAGCGGGACCGCCGCGACGCGCCCCGCCATCTGACCCTGCTGACGGCGGACCGGCGCCCGTTGATCGGCCCGCCACCGACGCAACAGTTCAGCCGTCTGGTGCCGATCCGCACCGACAACGATCTGGTGGGCTGGCTGGCCTATCCCGACCAGGAGGCGATCCGCGACAAGCTTGACCGGCGCTTCCAGGAGCGCCAGCTCAATTTCGCCGGCTGGATGGCCCTGGTGGGCCTGGCGCTGTCGCTGCTGGTGTCCTGGCTGCTGGCGCGCCACCTGGTGGCGCCGGTGACGGCATTGAGCGCCCACACCCGCAAATTGCGCGAGGGCGACTACCAGACCCGGCTGGGCAGCCGGCGCCGCGACGAGCTGGGTGANCTGATCCGCCACGTGGACAGTCTGGCGGAGCGCCTGGACCAGGGCCAGAAGGCCCGCCAGCGCTGGTTCTCGGACATCGCCCACGAGCTGCGCACGCCGTTATCGGTGCTGCAGGGCGAGCTGGAAGCGGTGGTCGACGGCGTGCGCCCGCTCAACCACGAGACCATCGCCGCGCTGGAGTCCGAGGTGCGACAGCTCACCCATCTGGTCAGCGACCTGCACGACCTGGCCCTGGCCGACGCGGGGAATCTGCGCTATCACTTCACCGCACTGGACCTGGACGCACTCTGTGAGGACGCGGTGGACGCGGTGCGCCCGGCGCTCGGTCGTCGTCGCGTACGCCTGCGCACCGATCTCAGCCCGGCGCGGGTCAACGGCGACCCGGTGCGTCTGCGACAGCTGCTGGACAACCTGCTGCAGAACAGCCTCAAGTACACCGACGAAGGCGGCGAGGTGCACCTTACCCTGGGCCGCGACGGCGACGACTGGCGCCTGACGCTGAACGACAGCGCCCCCGGCGTGCCCGATGACGCCCTGCCGAAACTGTTTGATCACCTCTACCGGGTGGAAAGCTCGCGCAACCGCCAGACCGGCGGCGCCGGCCTGGGGCTGGCCATCGCCCGGCGCATCGTCGAGGCGCACGGCGGCACGATGGAAGCGGACCATAGCCCCCTGGGTGGTCTCAGAATCACGGTGCGGTTGCCATTGTAGGAGCGGGCCCTGCTCCCACAGAGAACGGAAGGAACAACGCATGGCGAAAATTCTGATCGTCGAGGACGAGCCCCGGCTGGCGCAATTGCTGGCGGACTATCTGCGCCACAGCCATTTCGAGCCGCAGCAGACCGGCAGCGCCGTGGAGGCCGAACAGCGCGTGCGCGACGGTGATTTCGACGCGGTGCTGCTGGACCTGATGCTGCCCGACGGCGACGGCATGGAAGTGTGCAAGGCGATCCGCCGTTTCTCCCAGGTGCCGATTCTGATGATCACCGCCCGCGTGGAAGAAGTGGACCGGCTGCTGGGCCTGGAGATCGGCGCCGACGATTACATCTGCAAGCCGTTCAGCCCCCGGGAAGTGGTGGCGCGGGTCAAGGCGGTACTGCGCCGCGCCGGTAACGCCGCCCAGCCCCCGGCCGAAGGGGGCCTGACCCTGGACCGGCACCGCTTCGAAGCGGTCCACGACGGCGCCCGGGTGGCGCTCACCGCGATCGAATTCGAGCTGCTGGCGGCGTTGTCCCGCCAGGCCGGGCGCATCTGGACCCGCGACCAGTTGATGGACGTGATCTACTCCGACCACCGGGTGGTGTCCGACCGCACCATCGACAGCCATATCCGCAAGTTACGACGCAAACTCAGCGAGGGCCTGACCGGCGACCACGACTGGATCGGCAGCGTCTACGGTGTCGGCTATCGATTGCAAAATCCTGATGAAGAGACTTGAACCCGGTCAGCCGCAAGCGACAAGCTGCAAGCCACAAGCAGGCCGTTCTGGCGGCGAAGCCTGCCTGATCGGCACGGCTTGTGGCTTGCAGCCTGAAGCGTGTAGCGATGTTTCCATATTCGCTGCATCCTGGCTGCACAATGTCAGGCCAATCTATAAGGGAATCCGGATACTCCGGAGCGTTACTCAAGGAGCAAGACGATGAAAAAACTGATGATTGTCACGCTGACCCTGTTCTCCGCCGCGGCCTTCGCCGGCTCGCCGATGGAAAAAGGCGCCGACCGCCACGTTCAGAGAATGACCCAGGAGCTGAACCTCAGCGAGGAGCAGCAGCAGGAAGTGCGCGAAATCTACCGCGAGAAAGGCGAAGAGATGCGCGAACTGCACGAGGAAACCCAGGAAGAGATTCGTGATGTTCTGAACGAGGAGCAGCGCGCCCAGTACGATCAACATCAGAAAGACCGTATGGAAAAATGGCAGGAAAAGAAGGAAAAGTGGAAAGAGCGCCACGACGGTTAAACGAGTCGTCTGAATAAAAAACCCGGCTTCGGCCGGGTTTTTTATGTCACACCATTTCCGTTACAACAGGGCGCGCCGCATGTCGCCGAGCAGGCCACTGAGGTAGGTGGTGAAGCGCGCGGCGTCGGCGCCGTCGATCACCCGGTGGTCGTAGGAGAACGACAGCGGCAGCATCAGCCGGGGCTGGAAGGTATTGCCGTCCCACACCGGTTTGGTGTCGGACCGGCTGACCCCCAGAATCGCCACCTCCGGCCAGTTGACGATGGGCGTAAAGGCGGTGCCGCCGATGCCGCCCAGTGACGAGATGCTGAAGCTGGCGCCCTTCATGTCCGCCGGTGACAGTTTGCGGTCGCGGGCCTTGGCCGCCAGCTCACCGATTTCCGTGGCGATCTGGCTGAGCCCTTTCTTGTCCGCGTCGCGCAGCACCGGCACCACCAGGCCATTGGGCGTGTCCACGGCGATGCCGATGTGCACATAGTCCTTCAGGATCAGCGCTTCACCGGACGGTTCCAGCGAGCTGTTCACCCTGGGGAATTTGCGCAACGCCCGCGCGCAGGCCTGCACCAGAAACGCCAGCATGGTGAGCTTGACGCCCTCTTTTTCCAGCGCCTTGTTGTGGCTTTTGCGGAACGCTTCCAGCTCGGTGATATCCGCCTCGTCGAACTGGGTGACGTGGGGAATGGTGACCCAGCTGCGGTGTAGATTGCGGGCCGCCACCTTGCGCAGCTTATTGAGCTCTTCCCGTTCCACCGGACCGAATTCGCTGAAGTCGATCTCCGGCAGATCCGGCGCGCCGGCCCCGCCGGCGGCGGCCGGCTGTTCCATGCGCTGCTTGATGTGCGCGTGCACGTCCTCCTTGAGAATGCGGTCCTTGGGACCGCTGGGCGGCACGGCACCAAGGTCGACGCCGGTTTCCCGGGCCAGCTTGCGCACCGCCGGACCGGCGTGGACGTTCCTGGACGGTCGGCCGGCCGCGGCGGCGCCGGATTTGGCCGGGTGCTCGCCGATGCCTCCGGAATCCTGCGCGCTGGACGCTTCGCGGGCAGGCCCGCTCCCACCAGACTCGCTTTCACCAGACTTGCTCCCACCGGGCTTGCTGTCGCCAGACTTCTCCTCGGCGGCCTGGTCATCACTGGATTCGTCTTCGCCACCGCCGGCGGTTTCCAGCACCATCAGCTCGGTGCCGGAGGTGATCTTGTCGCCGGTTTTCACCAGCAGCTTTTTCACCGTGCCGGCGGCCGGGCTGGGGATTTCCAGGGACGCCTTGTCGGATTCCAGCACCAGGATGGTCTGCTCCGCTTCCACGGTGTCGCCTTCGCTCACCGACAGCTCAATGATTTCCGCTTCGTCGATGTCGCCCAGGTCCGGGGCGGGGATGGTTTCCTCGCGGGTGCCGCCGCTCTCTTTTTTCGCCGGCTTCTGGTCCGCTTTCGGTTCGGCCTTCTCTTCCTTTCCGCCCTGTTCGTTGTCTCCGGACTGATCCTTCTCCGCCGCCGGCTCGTTTTCCGGTTCGTCGCCGGAGGACTGGTCGTCTTCGGTACCGCCGTCGCCGGCTTCGGTGTCCAGCTCCAACAGGGGGTCGCCTTCCTTGACCCGGTCGCCGGCTTTCACCAGCAGTTCGAGAACGGTGCCGGCTTTCGGGCACGGCACTTCCACGGACGCTTTGTCGGACTCCAACACGACAATGGTGTCTTCGGCTTCGACGCTGTCGCCTTTTTTGACGGACACCTCGATGACGTCAACAGGATCACTGCTGCCCACATCGGGTACCCGGATGGTTTCCTTGCTCATGGCAGGCTCCTTATGAGATCACCGGGTAGGGTTTTTCCGGGTCGATGCCGTATTTCTGGATCGCTTCCTTAACGGTGGCGGCGTCCACTTCGCCTTCGTCCTTGAGCGCGCTGAGCGCCGCCAGGACCACGAAGTAACGGTCCACTTCGAAGAAGTGCCGCAGCTTGGCGCGCGAATCACTGCGCCCGTAGCCGTCGGTGCCCAGCACCCGGTAGGGCGCCTTGATCCAGGGGCGGATCTGGTCGGCGTAGGCCTTGATGTAATCCGTGGAGGCGATCACCGGCCCCTCGCGCTTGTCCAGACACTGCTCGACCCAGGTGGGCGCGACTTTCATATCCGGCTTGAGCAGGCGGTCGCGGTCGGCGCGCAGGCCTTCGCGGCGCAGNTCGTTGAAGCTGGTGACGCTCCATACGTCGGCGGCCACGCCGAAGTCCTCGCGCAGNAGCTCCGCCGCCGCTTCCACTTCGCGCAGGATGGTGCCGGACCCGAGCAGCTGCACCCGCTTGGCTTTCTTGCCGCCNTTGCCCTTGCCTTCGCGCAGCAGGTACATGCCCTTGCGGATGCCTTCCTCGGCCCCCTTGGGCATGGCGCCGTGCAGGTAGTTTTCGTTCATCAGCGTNAGGTAGTAGAAGACGCTCTCTTCCTCCTCGTACATGCGGCGCAGNCCGTCCTGCAGAATCACCGCCAGCTCGTAGGCGTAGGTGGGGTCGTAGCTGACGCAGTTGGGCACCGTGCTGGTGAGCACGTGGCTGTGCCCGTCCTGGTGCTGCAGGCCCTCGCCGTTGAGGGTGGTGCGCCCGGCGGTGCCGCCCAGCAGGAAGCCGCGCGCCTGGCTGTCGCCGGCGGCCCACCAGAAGTCCCCGGTGCGCTGGAAGCCGAACATGGAGTAGTAGATAAAGAACGGAATCAGCGTGAAGTCGTGCACGCTGTAACTGGTGGCGGCGGCCATCCAGCCGGACATGGAGCCGGCTTCGTTGATGCCCTCCTCCATGATGCGGCCTTTCTTGTCTTCGCGGTAATACATCACCTGGCCGGCGTCCTCGGGCTCATAGCGCTGGCCCTTGGACGAATAAATACCGAGCTGGCGGAACATGCCTTCCATGCCGAAGGTGCGCGCCTCGTCGGGGACGATCGGCACCACCCTATCGCCGATGCTCTTGTCCTTCACCAGGGTGCTGAGCATGCGCACGAACGCCATGGTGGTGGAAATCTCCCGGTCGCCGCTGCCTTCCAGGAAGGATTCAAAGAACTCCAGCTTGGGAATGGTCAGCTTGTTGCTGGCGTGGCGGCGGCGCATCGGCATATAGCCGCCCAGCTTTTCGCGCTGCTCGCGCATGTAGCGCAGCTCCGCGGAGTCCTCGTCCGGCCGGTAATAGGGCACGGTTTCCAGTTCTTTGTCGGTGAACGGCATGTCGAAGCGGTCGCGGAATTCCTTCAGGCTTTCCAGATCCATCTTCTTCATCTGGTGGGTCTTGTTGACCGCTTCGCCGGCGCCGGTGGCGTAGCCCTTCACGGTTTTCGCCAGGATCACCGTGGGCTGGCCGGTGTGGTTCACCGCCTCGTGGTAGGCCGCGTATACCTTGAACGGATCATGGCCGCCGCGATTGAGACGATAGACGTCCTCGTCGCTCATGTGCTCGACCATTTTCTTCAGCTCCGGGTATTTGCCGAAGAAATGCTCGCGGGTATAGGCGCCGCCGTTTTTCTTGTAGGCCTGGTACTCGCCGTCCACCGCTTCGTCCATGCGGCGGCGCAGCAGGCCTTCGGAATCCTTCTCCAGCAGCGGGTCCCAGAGCCGGCCCCAGACCACCTTGATGACGTTCCAGCCGGCGCCGCGGAACAGGCTTTCCAGCTCCTGGATGATCTTGCCATTGCCGCGCACCGGCCCGTCCAGGCGCTGCAGGTTGCAGTTGACCACGAAGATCAGATTATCCAGCTGCTCGCGGCCGGCCATGGACAGCGCGCCCAGGGATTCCGGCTCGTCCATCTCGCCGTCGCCGAGGAACGCCCACACCTTGCGCTTGCGGTCCGGAATCAGCTCCCGGTTCTGCAGGTACTTCATGATGTGCGCCTGGTAGATCGCCTGCATGGCGCCCAGGCCCATGGACACGGTGGGGAACTGCCAGTAATCCGGCATCAGCCAGGGGTGCGGATAGGACGACAGCCCCTCGCCGTCCACTTCCCGGCGGAAGTTGTCCATCTGCTGTTCGGTGATGCGCCCCTCCAGGTAGGAACGGGCGTAGATGCCCGGCGCTGAGTGGCCCTGGAAATACACCAGGTCGCCGGGGTTGTCCTCGTGGGGGGCTTTGAAGAAGTGGTTGAAGCCGACGTCGTAGAGCGTGGCGGAGGACGCGAAGGTGGCGATGTGGCCGCCCAGCTCGTCGTCGTTGTCCTTGTTGGCCCGGATCACCATCGCCAGCGCGTTCCAGCGCACCAGAGAACGGATGCGTCGTTCCATGTAGATGTCGCCGGGGATCGGGGCTTCGTCTTTGGGGCGGATGGTGTTGAGGTAGGGGGTGTCGAGGTGGGTGCGGATAACGCCCTGTTCCTGGGCTTCATTGGTGAGGGTTTCCAGCAGCCAGCCGGCGCGTTCGGGCCCCTCCTGTTCCAGCACCGATTCCAGTGCCTCGAGCCATTCCCGGGTTTCTTCCGGGTCCACGTCTTCGAAGAAGTTTCTATTGTGCATGGGCGCGCGTCCTTTTTCGCAGTGCCTGGCCGGCGCGGGATCGCCGCGACGGCGGGGTAAACGACGGAAACGGCGCGGGGTATATAGGCCGTTTCGTCACCCGATCATAGCAGCAAGAACGGACAGCTTCATGTCCATGAAGGTCGCTTGTGGGAGCGGGCCTCGCCCGCGAAAGGCAAGCTCTGCTTGCCGGCAGGATCCCAGAAAGGTGGTTTGTGCCGCCTTTAGAGCAGGGCCCGCTCCCACAATGCTCGCTCCAGCTAGGTGGGCAATACAGCCCAGAGCGCGGCGAAGATCAGCCAGACGGCGAGCGCGCGGAGCATCAGCTCNTGGAGGCCTTCCAGGCGGTTGACGCCGGCCTGGAAGGCGGGCTCGTTGCTGTCGGCGTCGCCGCCGAGGGCGGCGTCGGCGGCCAGGGTNAGCAGGCCGCGGCTGTCGTCGAGGCGCCAGATGCGNCCGCTCACGGCCTGGGCGACCATGCCGAAATGCCCCACCAGNGCCAGNGCCAGGGTGGTCAGNCGCGCCGGGATCCAGGCCAGGGCGATGTCCAGGCTGCGNGCCCAGTCGCTGTGCTCCGGNTGACGGCGCAGCCAGGCNCGNTTGAGCACGAACAGCAGCGCCGCGCCGAAGCCCAGCACCGTNACCCAGAACAGCACCGCGAACAGNTCGCCGGCGCGCAGCACGAAGCGGTCGGCCAGATCNTTGAACCAGGCCCGCTCGCTGTCCGGGCCNTCATCCAGCGGCCCGGTGTCGAACGCCCGGGCGGCGCTGCCGGCCAGGGCGTCGCGGTCGTTCATGCGCCCGCGCACCAGCAGGGTGTCCATGCGCCGGAACTCGCTCTCCACGCCGATCAGCCAGAGCAGCAGCNCGCCGCCCAGCAGCAGNGTCAGCANCGCGCCCANCNGGCCGCACAGCCAGCTGAACAGCAGCGCCACCNGCAGNGTCGGCAACGCCACCGCCAGCCACCAGGCCAGCGCGCCGCCGCCCGGCGACAGCCGATCGATAAAGCGCTGATGGCGCTCCTCGCGGGTCAACCAAAGCGGCCAGCCGCCGTCACGACGGCGCAGGGCGAGCACGAGCAGAATNACGAGTAGTTTCATACTCTCGTTTATACCACGTCTTAGAGGCGGGTCCAGTCGAAGGCNGGGCCNGGGTCNGTCTTGCGGCCGGGCGCGATGTGCTCGTGGCCGGTGATGGCGTCGTTGGACAGGNGCGGGTANTGGGCGATCAGNGNGTCGAGCAGCGNGCGCAGGCTGCGGTACTGGGCGTCCTCGAAGGGGANGTGGTCNGCGCCNTCCANCTCGATGCCGAGGGCGAAGTCGTTGCAGTTGTCNCGGTCGCGCCAGCGGGAGACGCCGGCGTGCCAGGCGCGCTGGTCGCAGGCGACGAACTGCACCAGCTCGCCGTCGCGGCGGATCAGAAAGTGGGAGGACACCTTCAGGTCGCGGATCTCTTCGAAGTACGGGTGTTCGGACGGGTCCAGGCGGTTCTGGAAAAAAGCTTCCACCTGGGGGCCGCCGAACTCTTCCGGCGGCAGGCTGATGTTGTGGATCACCACCAGGGAGATGTCTTCCGGGTCCGGGCGAGCGTTGAAGTTGGGCGACGGCACTTTGCGCGCCTGGTCCACCCAATGGTCGGTGAGAGTCAGCATGGGGGTATTTTCGCGGGCCGGGCCCGCTCCCACAAGGGTCCGCTCGCACAGGACGTCAGGTGCTTTGCAGGCGCCGCAGGTCGCTGATCACGGCTTCCAGGGCGCGGTCGAACAGGGCGCCGTCCTCGATCAGTTTGACCTCGCCGTCGTGGAGTGCCTGGGCCAGGCCGGCGGCGTCGTATTCGCGCACCTTGATGCCGCGCCGGTTGATGAACACCAGCTTGGCGCCGTCGCGGATGTTGGCGGCCAGCTTGGCGCGCTGGGCGTCGTCGCCGTCGCCGATTTCCAGCCACTGGCCGGCGCGCAGGCGTCGGGCCCGTGCCACCAGCTCGTGGTCGTCGGGCAGCGCCGAGGGGGCCGGCGGCTCGGGCTCCGGCGCCTTGGGCACCGCCACCCGCTCGGTCTCCAGCCCCTTGATCAGGCTGTCGTGGACGGCCAGCAGGTCGTCCAGCAGGGCGCGGGTTTCGCCGGCGTCGTATTGAATGGATTCCAGGCCGTGCTCCAGCGCGCGCACCACTTTCGGGCTCAGGTCGCGCAGCTTCTCCAGATCCGCCGGGGCGCGGTGGGGCATCACGCTCCACACCAGCGCGTCCACCACCTTGGCGTAGCGGCGCCAGGTGTCGCTGTCCTCGCCCTGGCGCAGCCAGGTCAGGTAGAGCACCTGCTGCCAGCCCTGGCGCAGCAGGCGCACCGCCACGTCCGGCACCTGGCGGCCGGCCAGGCGCGCATCGATATAGCGGCGCACCGCGTCGGCGGCCTGCTCGGCGCGGGCCTTGCCCTCCTCGGCTTCGCGCACCCGCTCGGCGACGCGCTCGGCGCGGGCGCGCTGGTCGCTGAAGAACGATTCGAACTCCGCCAGCAGCTCGCTGAACAGGGCGGCGTCTTCGTCGTAATCGTCGATGATGGCGTGCACCGCCCGGTCGATGCGCTGGTAGGTCTCGTCGTCGTAGCCCTGCTGCGGGTCCCACTGGCAGCCGGCGCGGGCCAGGGTGTTGAGCAGCAGTCGGGCGTCGTGCTCTTCGTTGCTGAAGAAGGTCTTGTCGGCGATCGCCACCTTCAAAAGAGGAATCTGCAGCCGGCCGATCAGCGCCTTGATTTCCGAGGGCAGGCCCTCGTCGTCGAGGATGAAGTCGAACAGCATGGCGACCAGGTTGATGACGTCGTCGTCCGCCTGATCCAGGGCGTGGATGGCCTCGCTGTTCTCACTCTCGAGCAGGTCGGAAAGCTCGTCCTTAACGCTGCGGTCCTGGGCGCCGGCGCCGCCCTCCAGAGCGTGCTCGAGGCGCTGCAGGCGGGTGAGCAGGCCGAACAGGTCCTGGCTGCTGACCGCCTGCACCGGGGCGTCGGCGGTGAGCGGGGCGCCGTTCAGGTGGGCCACGCCGTTGTGCATGATCGCCATGCCGGAGGTGGGCGCGGCGCCACCGCCGGCCACGGGCGCGCCGG
>FUFK010068161.1_pt1 | contig 20110 bp, 18 predicted proteins | sample 1021851 | NCBI WGS metagenome assembly FUFK01 (sample SAMEA51879418, study PRJEB19060) | metagenome
TTAATGATAAGCCTGCGATAGACATTCTTAAAAAGTTTTCTTGTTTTTTGCCAAAATAAATNCCTGGTATNGTTATTAAACCACAATTTTTAGCTAGAAGTTTTGCAATATCATCGCNTTTNATATTNTTATATGNGTGTTTCACATATGCAAAAAAAGATCCTATTGAAGTAATTTCCCATTTAGAAGATGACAGATAAAGATTTAGAAAATAAATTTGCTTTAGTTTCTATTTCATTAGACTTTTCATTAACAAAATTTTCAAGATGAGGAAGAAATTTAGCTACAGAATGCTGTGCAGGACGAGGAGCACAAATTTGTATATTGTCCATAATTTTTGAAATTTGGCTTATTAATCCTTTATCTGTTGTTATAGCACCAAGACGGTGCCCTGGAATGCAACAAGATTTTGAAAAGCTATAAAGTTGAATTAAATTTTTACTCCAATTTGGTATACTAAATAAATTATGCGGTGCACCTTTATCTGGATATATAAAATCTCTGTAAGTTTCATCAATTATAAGATATTTATTCTTTTTAATACATAATTTAAGAATTTCATCCAAAACGGTTTTATCTTGTGAAGAACCTGTTGGGTTTCCAGGGTTTACAATAACTATCGCTTTTACTTTAGAAGTTATTTTACTTTCTAGATCNCTAAAATCNATTTCAAAGTTTTTNTCGCTGTTTAANTTAAAATATTTTGGCTTAATATTTAACATCCTNAAAGACAATTCATGACTAAAATATCCTGGATTGGAAATCATTATTTCATCGCCTTTATTTGCTAAACAAATAATCGAGGCTATAAAGGCCTGATTGCATCCTGAAGTTATTAAAATTTGGTTAAAACTAGTATTAGTCCCGTACTTTTGATTTATATGGTTTGAATAATTTGTTCTCAGAATTTTTTCTCCCTCTATATCACCATAATTTAGGAGAGATTTAACCGATGAGGAATTAATAAATTCCTCAATTAATTTTGGATGTGGAGGGTAGGATGGAACTGCTTGCGACATATCAATTATATCGCCATATTTCCCATCATAATCATTTGACCATGATATAGCCATTGGAATTAGAGGTTCTGAAATTTTCTTTATATTTAAGTTAACCATAATGTTTTTATTTAAATTCTCTTTTAATANTCTCAGTATGTTCACCTAAAAATGGAACAGATCCAAAATTTAAATTTTCACCACTAACTATAGCTCCAGGAGATAAAAGCTTAATTTCACCTTCTGAGGTAGAAACTTTTACAAAAATACTTTGAGGATGTTTTGCTAAATCTTCAACTGAACTAAGTTGACCATATGCTATATTAGCATTTTTAAGCTTATCTATAATTATCCTTCTTTCAAATTTTCCAAAAGAATTGTTTATTTCTTTATCTAGTTCTAAGCGATTATTAACCCTTTTTGTATTACTATTATACTTTTCATCAGAAACTAATTCTGGTTTTTGAAGAACATCTAAACATAAAAACTTCCATTCACGTTCGTTTTGGATAGATATTAATACTTGTTCAGAATTTTTGCATTCATAAACACCGTATGGAGCTATTGTGACATGATGTAAACCTGCTCTTTTTATTTCTCTATTCCCATAAAAATTTTGTAAATATGGTACATTCATCCAGTCAGCAAGTGAATGAAACAAAGAAACTTCAATGCCTCTACCAGAACCAGTTTTAATTCTTCCAATTAAGGCTTGGAGTATTGCTTGATAAGAAGTCATGCCAGCTGCTATATCGCACACAGATACTCCTACTCTGCCAGGCTGATCAGGTGAACCATTGATATTCGCTAAACCACTCTCAGCCTGAATAAGTAAATCATATGCTTTCATTTGACTGTAAGGACCATCTTGTCCATATCCACTGATATCACAAGTGATGAGAGAGGGGTACATAGACCTTAGTTTACTGCTTCCAATACCTAATCTCTCAGTTGCGCCAGGCATTAAATTTTGGATAAATATATCAGATTTTGATATTATATTCTTTAAAATATTTAAATCATTAGTGTCTTTAATATTAAGACAAACAGATTCTTTGCCATGATTTAACCAAACAAAATATGCGCTTAATCCTTTTACATCGTTATCATATTTGCGTGCAAAGTCACCTTCTTCTCTCTCAACCTTAATGACCCTTGCACCAGCTTGGGCTAACTTGCCAGAGGCATAAGGTGCAGCGACTGCTTGTTCTAAAGTTACTACCTGGATACCATCTAAATCTTTATTCATTAAAATTATTTCTTTTCAAAAATTAAACTCCTGCTGGATTATCAATATCATGACCTAATTCTGCTAGATCTGAATATCTATCTCCAATTCTATGATGAGGTCTGCCACCATTTGCTCCTCCAAATGCAGCAATTAGTTCGTCACTTGCAGGCGCATCTGAAATAGAAAATTGAACAGTTAAATAGTGAGATCTTCTTCCAGTATCATTTTTATCCATCAGAGGAATTTGAATTTGAGTATTAGCTGGCCCTCTTGTATTAGTAAAACCAAGATAGCTTTTGGCTTTAACTGCATCCCTGTAAAAGTTTCCAAAGTGCAGAGTATGAATTAATGCGGAAGACAGTTCAATCTCACAATCTAAACCTGACATACAAGCTTTTCCATAAGCTTCAATTTTGTCTCCACCCCCAGACAACGTTATCATACGATTTGTTAACTCTTTTCCAAGAATTGGCCCAAAAGNCTTAATTTCAGGTTTTAAATCATCAACAAANCCACGCCCTGACCAAGGATTTTTAACAACTGCTGCAACACCAAATAATTTCAATGGCTGGGATGCCTTTTTCCCACCTTCGAAAAAAATCTCTTCCTCAAATGTAACAATTTTTCTAATTTCTAGTTTCATATTTATCGCCTTTATTTTAGAGTTTGGGTCAGTCCTGTAGTTTCATTTCCCATATAGACAGCAAAATCTCCTTGATTAGCTTCTTCGATATATCTTTTTAACATAATCACTAACGCTTTATCTTTAATTTTTTCCCAATTAATATCATTAAATTTTACATATTTATAGCCTTTGGGTATCGTTTCATCACCTTTGCTTCTATAGTAAATACAAACTGCATCAAGTCTCTTGTCCTCATAAACGGAATACACAAAATCAAGGCTCATTTTTAGACCAATATTAGAATATTTACTTACCAATTTAGTCGTGTTTGAAGGTTCTCCATTTTCACCAATAACAGGCAATTTTAAAATATTATTTTTACTATCATCAAAAAATAAAATTGAATTATTTTTTTCAATTATCGCTCCTATTATTGTTTTACTATCCTTTTCCATAGCATTTACCAAAGAGGTTTCATTATTGAAGCTAATATAATTTCCATTATAATATGCAAGTGGATACCCACCCTCATTATGAAAGTTTTTGACATTGCCAATAAGGATTAAATGATCCCCAGATCGTATTTGATCAAAATTTTTACATTCAAGCCAAGCCAGTGCTCCCTTGATAATAGGAACTCCAAATTTACTATTTGACCACTTAATCTCTTCAAACTTATTTTTTACAGGTTGGGCAAATAAATTAGATATATCAACTTGTGCTTCATTTAAAATATTGACTGCAAAATATTCTGAGTTTTTAAATAACTCTAACCCTTCGTTGAAGTCACCAATACAAATTAAAATCAAAGGAGGTTCTAAAGAAACAGATGTAAATGAATTAGCAGTAAATCCTCTTGGTGTACCATCTTTTTCACATGTTGTAATTATTGTGACACCAGTAACAAATTTTCCTAATGTTTTTCTATATTCTAAATTATCAAATTTCATAAATATTTATCCAAAGCTTAACTATTTAAAGTTCCTAAAAGAAATTCTGACAAGATTTTATTAACTTTTTGAAAATCTTCAATAAGTGCCATATGTCTCATTCCAGGTAAAATTTCTAATTGGGATTTGAGAATTTGTTTTGAGATCTCTTGTGACATTTCAGGAGAGTTTCCAAAATCTTCGTCACCTGTTAATACTAGAGTAGGGCAATTAACTGGTAATGGGGACTGTAATAGTTCATCTACACCATCAACTAAAACTTGGTATGCTTTTGGATAAACCTCTTTTTTATTAGCTAAAACCCATTTCCTAATCCTGTCCATAATAATAGGATTTTTTTCTCTAAAGTTTTTTGTAAACCATCTTTCTAGAGCATCCTCGATTGTTGATTGAGGGCCATTTTCAATCACACTATTTACCCTTAATTGAACAGCTTCTTTTGCTTTTTTAGTTCTTTTATGTGCTGAATTTAAAATTGCTAGAGCCCAAAGTCTATCATTATATTTAAGAGCAAATTTTCTAGCAATCATTCCTCCTAGTGAAAAGCCAACTAATGCTATTTTATCTAAAGAGAAATATTCTATAATTTCAAAAATTTGATCTGAAAATATTTCTAAGTTTAAATTTTGTTCAGGATCTTTACTTTCACCATGGCCTATCAAGTCATATGTGATTAAACTATAGTTTTTCGAAAGATCCCTTGTTTGCCATTCCCACATATCTTTGTTAAGTCCAAGACCATGAATAAGGATTACATAAGGACCATTCTCTGAAACCAAATTTACTGAAGTTCCTTTAACAAAAATATTTTTCATCAATTCACTCTGGTTTATATGCAATAACTTCAATTTCTACTTTGACATCTACTAAAAGCTCATTGACAACAGCTGATCTTGCCGGAGGATCAACTGGGAAATATTTACTAAATACTTCATTAAAGCCTGGAAAATATTCTTTTTTCGAAAGCCACACCATTGCTTTAACAATGTCTGTTAATTGGCAGTTAGCAGTTTGAAGTGTTTTCTTTATATCTTCTATAACAACTTCTGTTTGCTCTTCAATAGTTCCATCTGTCATAACTTCACCATTTTTAAAGGGAACTTGGCCAGTTAAAAAAATAAAATCTCCAGCTCTTATTGCTCTTGACAAAGATAAAGTCCGACCGCCAATTACAACCGGATCTCCAATTACCTTTTTATGCATAAGTTTTCTCCAAAAAGAAATTAATCTTAATAAATTATATACGTAAGTTATTTGACGTGGAATAAAAATCGTGCTGAAAAGGTAGTTAGAAATTATAACAATTTATGGATAGTAGCTATGGGTAGTTTAGAGACCTTTAAAATGTTTGTTAATGGTAAATGGGTTGATAGTGAAAATGGCAGCACATTTGAGAGTATAAATCCTAGTATAGGCAAGTCATGGGCTCTTATCCCAGAAGCTACAGCAAATGATGTGAATAATGCAGTCGAAGCTGCTTATAAAGCCTTCAATGAAGGTGAATGGTCAAAAATTACTCCAACACAAAGGGGTAAGTATTTAAGAAAATTAGGTGATCTTTTAGCTGAAAAATCAGAGGAATTAGGAAAAATTGAATCAATTGATACAGGAAAGTTATTAAAAGAAACTCGCTGGCAAGCAAAATACATTGCAGAATACTTCCACTATTACGCTGGACTTGCAGACAAAATTGAAGGCTCAACACTTCCAATCGATAAGCCAGATATGTATGCATTTAATGTAAGAGAACCACTTGGTGTAGTCGCGGCCATAGTTCCATGGAATTCACAATTATTTTTAGTTGCGGTTAAAATTGGACCAGCTTTAGCTGCAGGTAATACAGTTGTTTTAAAAGCTTCCGAACATGCCTCTGCTGCAATGTTAGAATTTGGTAAGGTTATTGAAGAGGTTGGGTTTCCTCCTGGCGTTGTAAATATAATTTCTGGTCATGGTGATCCTTGTGGTAAAACACTCACTACTCATCCTCTCGTTCATAGAATAAGTTTCACAGGTGGCCCCGCAACAGCAAGACATGTTATTAGAAATTCAGCTGAGAATTTTGCTGAAGTTTCTTTAGAATTAGGAGGAAAGTCACCGTTTATTGTTTTTGAGGACGCTGATATTGAGAGTGCTGTAAACGGATCAATTGCAGGAATTTTCGGTGCGAGTGGTCAAAGTTGTGTTGCAGGTTCAAGATTATATCTCCAAGAAAGCATAGCTGATGAATTTTTGGATAGAATGACTTCACTAGCAGCTAATATAAAGTTAGGTGATCCATTACTTGATGAGACACAAATGGGCCCTCTAGCAACTTTGGGGCAAATAAAATTAATAGAAAGTGAAATTTCAAATGCAAAAAATCAAGGTGCTAAAATTCTACACGGTGGAAATAAACCGTCTAATATGAATGAGGGATGGTTCTTTGAGCCAACAATAGTTGACTGTTCAGATCAAAAGTTAAAAATAGTTGATACAGAATTATTTGGACCAGTTCTAAGTGTTTTAAGATTTAAAACTGAAGAAGAAGTAATTCAGTTAGCTAATGATACTAAATATGGTCTGGCCGCCGGTGTATTTACAAAAAATAGCGCTCGCTCTTTAAGAATTACTAAAGCTTTAAGAGCTGGTATTGTTTGGGTGAATACTTACAGGGTTGTTTCTCCAATTGCACCATTTGGCGGATATAAAGACTCTGGTTATGGGAGGGAAAGTGGAATGCAAGCTATTCATGATTATACGCGAATAAAAACCGTATGGATCAATACTTCTGATGAGCCAATGTCAAATCCTTTTCAAATGCGTTAGATTGATAATTTAATAATTATTTCTTTGCAGAAACTCTAATTCCACCTAATTTCCCGCCATCTAGATATCTCATGGCAAAAGAATAAAAATACAGCATGTTTTCTACAATAGCTTTATTATGAACTCTTGTATGTCTCTCTATATTGTCTTTGTAAGCAGCATATCTAGATTTTGTAAAATTACTCCAGCTTGTAGTCATGTCATCTACTACAATTTCTGAAAATCCAGCTTTAACTAAGTCATCCCTATATTCTGAATAGCTTACTATATAATTTGCAAAAAAATCTTTTGAGAGTTCTAGTTTTTCATTTTCATTGAAGGGTTGGTGAAAAGCAAAATCCTCCGCAAAAAAATAACCTTTTGGTTTGAGTATATTCATACATGTTTCTAATAATTTATCTCTTTCTGGGATATGGTAAAGAGCAAGCCAACTCACAACAGCATCGTATTGATCATTTGGTAATTTTAAGTCTAAAAAATCACCACATAAATGCTCTACATTATTTTCTAACCCACATCGTTTTGTCAGATCTATCCCAACAAGATGATGGTCTTCTTGGAGTTCAAGAGCTGTAACTTTAGCACCAGTTTTTTTTGCTATATATCTTGAAGGCCCTCCAATCCCAGAGCCTATTTCTAATACTTTTGAATTACTGCTTATATTCAGTTTTTCTATTGCAAAATCAATAGACTCAGTTCCGTGGTAATGTAGTTGGTCGAATGAAGAAAGCTCATTAATTGATAAATCGCCTTCAATTTCTTTTCCTATTTCTTTTAACTCATTATATACTCTGTCAATAAAGTTATATAACTTCATTGATTTAATGTCTTCTCCATCCATCATTGTGCCTTTTAAAAAAATAATATTTTCAGGATTAGTTTTAATACTAAATTNAAATNAACACTATATATTAAAAANAAAATGTTGGAATATGTAATTATAGGATAATTTTGTGAGGTAAAAGAATTATGAGTAATTTTGGTGAAGATACGGCATTAGTATTAATAGATATTCAAAATGATTTTTGTCCAGGAGGTGCATTAGCTGTTGATCAAGGTGATGAAATAGTTGAAATTTCAAATAAAATTCAAGAGCAATTCAAAATTAAAATTATAACTCAAGACTGGCACCCTAAAACTCATAAATCATTTGCTTCTAATCATGAAGGTAAAGAACCACTGTCAACAGTAGAAATGTTTTATGGTCTGCAAGTGTTATGGCCTAATCACTGTATTCAAGGTACTGAAGGTTCAAAGTTTCATTCAAAATTAATTACTGATAGTGCTGACCTCATAATTAGAAAAGGTTTTAGGCCAGAGATAGATAGTTACTCAGCATTTTTTGAAAATGATCAAAAAACACCTACAGGTTTAGATGGATATTTGAAATCTAGAGGTGTAAATACAATCTATTTATGTGGACTAGCATTAGATTTTTGTGTTTATTTTTCTGCNATAGACGGGGCTAAACTTGGATATAACGTAAATGTTATACAGGACGCGTGTAGGGCAATAGATTTAGATGGATCTCTTGAAAAATCACTCAATGATATGAAAAGTAAAGGTGTTAAAATATTATCAACTTCTGACCTTTAAGTTTAAACCCCTAAAAAACTATATAATTTTTTATGATCTTTTACGACTTCATTTGCTTCAGCTGAGTAGACAATAGAACCATTTTCAATTACTAAAATTTCATCAGCTATAGATAAAATAGCCTCTACTCTTTGTTCAACTAAAAGTATAGCAACCCCTTGTTTTTTTAATTCTAAAATACTCTTTCTTATAAGAGAGATCATTGAAGGTTGTAACCCTTCAGTGGGTTCATCTAAAAGCAACAGTGAAGGTTCGATACAAAGTGCTCTTGCTAAAGCTAACATTTGCTGTTCACCACCAGATAATGTTCCAGAAATTTGATCAAGTCTTTCCCTAAGTCTTGGAAACATAGTTAAGACATTGTTTTTTGTATTTTCACCTTTCTTTCGAGTTAGAAGACCTATTTCAAGATTTTCTTCTACAGTTAATTCTGAAAAAAGCCTTCTACCTTGAGGTACGTAACCAATACCTTTTTGGGGAATTAAATGAGCTGAAATTCCTGATATTTTCTCANCATTAAAGATTATCTNGCCTTCAGTTTTATCAACTAATCCCATTAAAGACTTGAGGGTAGTCGTTTTGCCTGCACCATTTCTTCCAAGCAGGCATAGGACTTTACCTTTTTTTAAATTAAATGAAAGGTTTTTAAGAATTTTTATATTTGAATAATATGATGTTAAATTTTCAACTTTTAGCATCAATCCCCCAAATAAGCTTTTTGCACAATAGGATCATTTTGAATAGTTTCTTTATCACCGTCAGCAATAATTTCACCAAAATGAAGTACTGAAATATTATCTGCGATAGACATTACTACATCCATATTATGCTCTATCAAAAGAATGGTTGTTGATGAAGAGATATCCTTTATTAATTTTTTAAAATTTTCAATTTCTGAATCTGATAGTCCTTGTGTTGGTTCATCTAGAATCAGTAATTTAGGTTTTTGAGCCATTCCCATTGCTAACTCAAGAAGTCTTTGGTGCCCATAACTCAAATCGCCACTTCGTTGCTCAATTCGATCTAAAAGGCCAACTTTAGAAAGAACTTCAGAAACTGAATTCTCTTCTCCATTTGAATTATCTTTCCTGATAGCTAGGGCTACATTTTCGTAAACTGTTAAATTAACAAAAATAGAAGTGATTTGAAAAGTATAGCCTATCCCATTTGAAATCCTCTCGAAGACTGGTAAGTCAGAGATGTCTTTTCCACAAAAAACCACTTTTCCCGCAGAGGCATTGATCCTTCCGCAAAGTAGAGATACAAAAGTCGTTTTCCCAGCACCATTTGGTCCAATTAAAGCCCTTATTTCATTCTTGTAAATTTTAAAGTTAACATTATTTACAGCTTTNATCCCTTGAAAATTTTTACTAATATTTTCTGTATAAAGAAGAATGTTATCTACGGTATCCATTTAAAATACCTATATCTTAATTCACCCAATAAACCTCTTCTGGCATATAAAGTAACTATTAGAAGAGTTACACCCACTATAATCATGTAAGCATCTGTAATATCGCTCGCGTAATCAATTAGATAAAACATAAAAATAGCTCCTACAAGTGGTCCTAAAACGGTTCCAGCCCCACCGATTAACACCCATAGCAANGGAAATATTGAGTANGGNACTGCAGCAAAACTNGCTCCAACGTAACCGAATAAAATACCGTAACATGCTCCTGCAAGNCCTGAAATNGTTCCTGAGATTATAACTGCAAACAGTTTGTATAAATGTACATTATACCCTAGCATAAGNGCCCTATCNCTATTTTCCCTAATAGCTATCAACACTCTTCCAAATGAACTTTTTGCTATCCACAGATTGAAGATTAAACATAATGAAAAAATTATAAGTGCTGCATAGTACCTTATAGTTGGGTCAGATAAATCCAATGAAAGAAAAACTCTGCTTGATTGTTGTATTACAATACCTTCATCCCCTCTTGTAATCCCGCCAAAGTATAAAATACATAAATAGCCAACTTGAGAAAACATGAGTGTAACTATCATAAAGGAAACACCAACAGTTCTTAAAGCTAGATAGCCTATTACCAGAGAAAAAAAGGCTGAGAAGCAAATAGCTAGTATTAGTGATTGTCCAACATTATAATCNAAGTGATAAATTGATAATCCTGAAGCATAAAGGCCTGCAGAGAAAAAGAGCGCGTGGCCAAGACTCAAAAGTCCTGTGTAACCAAATAAAACATTATAGCCAATCCCATAAGCAGCTAATACTAATATTCTAGCAAAATTACCTTGATGATAGTCTGAAAAAAACCCAAGAAGTTCAAGAAATAGCAGTATAGCTAATGTTCCAAAATGAAGAATTATATCTTTTCTCATACTTTAGCAGTTCCAAACAATCCGTTTGGCCTTATTAATAAAACAAATACAACTAATAAAGTTGCTAATATTTTTGCCAAAGTTGGCGAGAAAAAAACTGATATTATTCCATCACTCATACCTATAAGAACTGCTGCAGCAACTGTGCCACGAAGACTACCTAAACCTCCAATAATTACAACAATAAAAGCTAAAAGTAATGGCTCGCCCCCCATCAAGTAATGTGCTTGCTGAATTGGAACTATTAAAACTGCACCAACTGCTGCTATTGCAGCGCCTGCGCCAAAAACAAGACTGTATACAGTTGAAATAGGTATGCCAAATGCCTGAGCTGTTTCACTGTCTAATTGAGTTGCTCTTAAAAGAAGGCCAAATTTAGTTTTAGCCATTACAAGCCATACTGATAATAAAAGGATTATAGAAGCAAATATTACAAAAAATTTATATGCTGAAAATCCAAACCAATATAAATCTAATCTAATATTAAATGGTTGCTCGACCGGTCTTGCATCTGGGCCAAATGTCATTAGNGCAGCCTGTTGAATAATATATAAAATACCTATTGTAGCTATTATCGTTGCTTCAGGGTCGTATTTCAGATGCTTTAGAATTAGCCAATCCGAAAACATTGCAATTATCCCTGCAATTATAGGTGCTACCAATAGAGCTAATAAAAATCCTAATGCAGGATTACCTAAAACAAAGCTTGATACCCACCAAGCTAATATGGCTCCAAGCATGAAAAATTCACCATGCGCTACATTAACTATCCTCATTACTCCAAAGACTAGACTCAATCCTAGAGCAATGAGGGATAGTACAGCTGCATGGACTAGGCCCTCTAAAGAAGCAAAAAGTAAATAAGGGCCCAGATCCATATAAGNATTAGATTATAAAACTAAAANGATTGTTTTGTATAATCAACTTCATCAGGATAAAATGTATCCTCAATGGATGTTGTGTGAGCTAAAACCAACTTTCCATTNGTCATNTTNGTAATATATTGGTGACCAAATGTCTGATGAGTTTTACCATTAAAAATTTTAGCTCCTTGAGGATGAGCCTGAGATAGTGGCATATTAGACATACTTTCAACTGCTTCGATTAATTTAGCTCTGTCTCCAACTCCTGCATATCCTGATTCTTCCATTCCTTTTTTAATAATATGTAANGTTTCCCAGCAACCAAACATATGTGCATAAGTTGATACATCTTTAGAGTCTGAAACAGAAGCACCATTTGCATCAACTCCTACAGCATTTCTGTAAAACTTGTCATGTTCAGTCTGATTGGCTTGAGCATATCTAGGATTTCCTTCCCAGAAATAACTACCATCAAGAAATTCCAATCCCGGTGTATTCAAGTCAACAGCTTCTAGGCTATCAATAAAACCAAAAAGTTTTGGACTTTTTGAACCATAAAACTCACCTAGCTCTTTAACAAAAGTTAACACAGCAGGCCCCACCATCACGTGATATATGACTTCTGTATCTCTTGGAATTTTTGGAAAGTATTTAGAAAAACTAGACTCAGTTGGAGGGATTGGAACCTTTCCAACAATTTCACCACCTTGTGCTTCAAATGCGGCTGAAAAATAATCTCTATGGTCATGACCAAAAGCAAAATCAGGATATACCATAGTCACTTTCTTGCCTACATTATCTTTTACAAATGGAGCCATTGCCTGAACCTGACTTTTCACATCTGTGATACCTGGCTGCAGAGTATATCTATTTAGCATTCCAGATGCTACATGATGACCTTCAGAAACAACAAAGTAGGGAAGTTTTAATTCGCCAGCTCTTGGTGCTGAGCCTATTACAACATGTGAAAAAAGAGTTCCAAATGCAACATCACAATTATGTTGATTAGCAAATTTTTCTAGTGCTTCGGCACCCCTTTTTGGATCGGTACCATCATCTTCCGCAACTATTTCTATTGGACGTCCATTAACACCACCTGCATCATTTAAAACTTTTACTGCTGCTTGTGTTGTTCTATCATACCATCTTCCATAAGCTGCTCCAATTCCAGTTCTGTGAACTTGGAAACCAATCTTGATTGGAGATGAACTTGCAGCTTGACTATATCTTACAAAACCTGGCATAGCCGCAATGCTTCCTGCAGCAGCAACACCCTTCATTAGTTTTCTTCTGGTAATATTATTTTTAAAGATTTTTTTCATGACTAGCCCCTGATGTATTAAAATAAAAATTATTCTTAAGACTGATATATAAAGATATTAATGTCTAGTAAATTAATAAAAATTAACCCACAGTTGGTGTTGAAAGTATCCAAAGACCAAGAAAAGTATACGCAATCATAAAAATGCTTATAGGGAGCTGGCTGATTAATACTGAGGATTTTGTTTTTAAATAATTGTCACAAATTGAGTGCGCAAGTAAAACGGCAATTACATGGCCAATGACAATTGCTGAGGCTTGGACAAACCAGATTAATTTAACAGTTTCAATGGTATTAAAAAAACTTGTAGTGACATTAAATTGTCCAATATTGATTAAATCCATCCCTAAATTTAAAGGGTCTGATAATACTTTATAGAAGTATTGAATATCTACTAAAAATGAAGTGAGATAATGGGCTATATGATATGCAAGGGCTATTGGAAGAAGAGCAATAGAATTAATGCCAATTATATCTCTAAAAATTATTTTTTCTTTTATGAAGGCATGGCCAAGATAGATTGTTAAATTAAATATAATAAATAACATTATCGCGAAAAAAATTAATCCAAAAGAATTCTCTGTTATTACTGAGGACCTTCCATAAAATTCTAATGGATTGACATTTATTATTTGAAACCAAAGAAAAGTTTCATTTAATCCATCAAATGATAAAGTAGCTAAGATTATTGATAAAAATAAAACTGATAAAGGTGGATAAAATTTATAATTTTTAAGCTGAGATCCAAAAAATCCTACAAATAATGTACCGTCTTTAAACCAAATTAATGAAAGTTTTGATAGAAGAGTGTAGAATGATGTAAAACACTCACCTTTTGTTAACCATTCAACACCAAAAAAAACCATTAAAAATAAATTTAATATAAAATATATAAGAACAACAAAAGCTAAAATATCAGGGTCATCTGGAGCTATATAAACTAACATAAATAGTGAAAACAAAAGAAAACCAGCTGAGGAAAATACAAAAGAAAAATTATCATTAATTTTTACTTTAGGCTTGTTAAAATATAATTTACCTATCCCATACCACGGATTTAAAAATGCCCATAAATTTCCAACTGTAATTTGTATCACTGGCATTAATAAAAACCAAACTGACCAAATAAAAAGAGTTAGAGGGTTTGCTAAAGGATCTCTAGAACCTGAAAAGCCAAGATATACTAGAGCCATAAGAAATAAAAAAGAAAATAAGCTTGTGATTATTTTAATTTTTTCAAAACTTCGGTCAGAAATTATACTGAAAAAATTAAAGTTCTTAATTTGATAGTAATTGAATAAAGAAGAGATAAAAGAAGCAGGTGTTAGGTAGGCTATTAAAATTGTTAAAATTAAAACTGAAATTCCTGCAGGTATATAAAATTCGGTAGGTAGAAGTAAGATTAAAGCTCTTTCTGATACATGCGCAAAACATTTTGCAGGTAAAATAATAGAACTTATTAAAAATAATAAAAATCTAAATCTCATTCATTTTTCCAGATAATTCCATCTACAGCTATATTTTTTTCTGGAAAGACAAAAAGGGGATTAATTTCTATTTGTTGAACATTATTAGATTTATCTAACGCAAAGTCTGTTAGTTTTTTTAAATTTCCCAATAATAATTTTCTATTGATTTCTTTTTTTCCTCGATATCCTTGAAAAAGTTTATTAATCTTCAGTTTTCCAAGAGATTTATCTAATTCATNAATTGAAGCAGGGAGTAGAATTGTAACNGAGTCCTCAATAAGATTAGCAAGTACACCTCCACTTGCTAATGTCATTACATATCCAAATTGCAAATCATAAAAAATCCCTACTAAAAGCTCACCTAAAGGCTCGGGTTGCATCTCTTCAACAAGAAAGTTATTTGAAAAATTTTCTTTGCTTTGTTCTACTTGTTTTTTGATTTTTTCAAAAGAATTTAATAACTCTTGGTAATTTTTGATATTTAAATCAATTGCCCCTATGTCAGTTTTGTGTTGAACTTCTCTACTAAGCATTTTTAAACAAACGGGAAATTTTAAAGAAANCTCTTCAGTTTGTTNATAATGCTTAGTATAATTTTTTTCATTAAAAAAATTGGGAATAGCCAAACCAATTTTATTTAAAATTGACTTTGATTCCATCTCATTAAGCATAGAAGACTTTGTTCCCAAACTTTTAATAGATTTTTTTGCTTTTACTTTACCTAGTAAGAAATCCTGATAGCGTTGATAAAATTTATAGCTCCTATTGATTGCATTCAAAGCTTCTTCCAATCCTTGCATTGGAGTTACACCCTGTGAAACAAAAAAGTTGCTTATGTCAGGATCATTGTTTTCAGGTACTGTACTACAAATTATGGTGGGTAAATTTTTCAGTTTTGCTTCTTTTATGAATGCCTTCGCATCATATAAATAAAATTTATTGAGTTCATTGATATTTGGTGGCAAATAATCTTGAACTAAAATTGCAACATCATAGTTGTCATGAAAAAAAGTATTAAAAACAGGACCAGTTTTTTCTGGCTGACCCCAAATCGGTGTAGTATAGTCTAAAGGATTTGAAACAGTTGCAGTTAAAGGAAGTAATTTTTCCAAAACGTTACTTACTTTATTTGAAGGTTGATTAAATTTTAAATCTATTTTTTCCGCATAATCGGCCAGCATAGTTGCGCCACCTCCAGAACAGGTGAATGCAGCAACTTTATTACCTGCGACAGAGCCAGATATACAAAAAAACTTGAGCGTTTCTAAAAACTCATGAGGGTTGGAAACTCTTACTATACCCAGATGTTCAAAAAGTGAATTATATATCTCGTCACCACCAGATAGCGAACCTGTATGACTGCTTACAAGACTATTCCCAATTTCAGAGGAGCCTGTCTTAATAGCAACTATGGGGACATTTCTTTCTAAAGCCTTAATACAACCTTTTTGAAACTTTTCAATATCTTGTAAACCTTCAATGTGCAGTCCTATTGCTTTGACTTCATCTTTTTGTGAAAAAAAATCGACGTAATCTTCAATTGACAAAACTGATTGGTTGCCTGCTGATACCATATATGCAAATGGCATTGATCTNCTGCTTGTTGATAAATCATTTGAGAGCATCCCACTTTGAGTAATAATTGCTGCTCCGAAACCTGGAAACTCTCCTCCATGGTCAAAAGGCCAAAGGGCGATTTTGTTTACATAGTTTATCATTCCATAACAATTTGGACCAATTAATGCGAAATCACCTACATTTTCTAAGAGACGTTTTTCTAATTCTTCTCCTTCTTGGCCTACTTCTCTAAATCCCGCTGTATAGCATACGCCTCCACCAGACTTCATCTTATTTAATTCTTTTACTACTTCGATTGCGGCTGATCTTGGAACAGCAATAAAAGATGCATCAGGACCTTTTGGTAAATCTGAAACAGATGAAAAACACTTTATCCCATTAATACTTTCTCGTTTGGGGTTAACTGGCCAAATTTCACCCTTGAAACCCATTTTTTTGCATTGAGAAATTACAATTTCAGCATCGTTGCCACCGAAAACTGCTATATTTTTTGGGTTAAAAAGCCTATTTAAATTATTAAGTTTGTTGCTATTCATGCACCAAGAGGTCTTAATATTGACCTTGTAATTATATGCCTTTGTATTTCAGAAGTTCCATCCCATATTCTTTCTAAACGAGAATCTCTCCATAATCTTTGTATTGGTAACTCTTCCATTAAACCCATACCACCATAAAGTTGAAGGGTATTGTCGGCGGCTCTGTTTAACATTTCTGAGCAATACACTTTTACCATAGCAGCATCAGAATCAGACATTTTACCTTCATTAGCTCTTCTCACTGCATCATTAACCATAAGATCTGCAGCTCTTAATTCAATAGCAATATCAGCTAATTTAAAACCTGTTGCTTGGAATTTCCCTATTGGCTGTCCAAACTGTTTTCTTGTTGAAGCCCAGTCTTTAGCAAACTCAAATAAACGTTCAGCTTTTCCACAGCAGGATGCTCCAACCCAAATTCTACCCATGCCTAGCCACTTTCCAGATAACTCCAAACCTTTTCCTTCTTCACCTAGAATTTGATTAGGACCAAGTCTTACATCCGAAAAATTTAATCTGAAGGCGTGATAACCTCTGTAACTTACACATTTTGTTCCAATACCTATCTCAAATCCATTTTCACCAACATCTACTAAAAATGCAGTTATTCTTTTTCTTTTACCTCTTGGAGTTTCATCTTCTCCGGTTGCAGCAAATACNATAGCAAAATCAGGCATAACAGGCCCTGATATAAAATGCTTAGACCCATTCATAATCCAATCATTGCCATCTTTTTTTGCATGAGTTTTCATTGACATAATATCAGAACCTGCTTCAGGTTCCGTTAAAGCAAATAACTCTCTTTTTTCACCTGTAACACAAGGATCTAGATATCTTTTTTTCTGTTCTTCGTTACAAGCTAAAAGAATTTCAGTTGGTCTAGCAGCCCAAGCATGCAATGCATGACTTGTTTTTCCATATTCTCTTTCAATAAGAAGCATACTTTCATAGTCTAAACCACCTCCGCCTACCTCAATTGGGAGGTTCGCTGCAAATAAACCAAGGTCTTTAGATTTTTTTTCTATTTGTCGGCCAAGTTCTAGAGGCACTTCTCCATTTTTATCAACAGTTTCTTCGTGAGGGTATAATTCTTCTTCTACAAATCTTTTTACTGTATTTTCGAGTAACTCTTTTTCGTGATTTTTGTTCATTAACATTTTTAATCTCAAAATAATTTAATTTAAAAACTCTGGCATTACTTCTTCAATAAAAAGATCGATCGATTTTTGTTGCTCTTCATGACCAAGGCCAAAAGTTGCATAATAAATAAATTCATCAACGCCAAGCTTTTCATAAAGTTTTAATTTTTTAATAATTTCATCCGGTGTTCCAAACATTAAATTTTCATTGAGCATTTCAGGTTTATATTGCTCTCTATTCTCAAGTTCATTTAATGGAATAATTTTTGTAAANCCATTCTCTACATCACCAAGGTTTTTAAAAAGATTTTCAAACTGCCCAAGAACTCTTGTAAGAGCTTTTACTGGAACTTCCCAATCATTTTTATTTTCATAAACAGCAGTATGCCTCATCATAGCAAAAATTGGTTTTGGTTTATTTGGAAATTTACCCATAGCCTCATCTAGTCTTGATTTGTAAAGTTCAGCTTCGGACATAGGTCTTGTCAGTGGCCATGACATTATATTGCATTCATTCTCGACTGCAAAATCATATGTTATAGGCGCTCTCGCAGCAACCCATATTGGTGGGTGAGGAGATTGAATGGGTTTTGGTACAGATGTTGATTTTGGAAAAGACCAAAATTGACCTTCATGCTCATAATCTCCTTGCCATAATGCTTTCACAGCAGGTAGAGACTCTTGCATATACCTCCATCCATCAGTTTGTTTCAAACCAGGAAACATTCTATCGAATTCTCTTTGATAAGCTCCCGACCCAATACCAAATTCTAGTCTTCCGTTTGATATTAAATCAGTCATCGCGGCTTCACCAGCTAGCCTAATAGGATGCCAGTAAGGTGCAGCAGCAACGGCTGTACCTAACCTAATTTTTTCTGTATGAGTGGCCCACCATGTAAGAAGTTGGAATGGATCTGGAGCAATAGTCATTTCCAATGCATGATGTTCAGCTGACCACACTATATTAAACCCGCCTTTATCAGCTTTTTTTACCATTTCTAATGTATGAGAAGCTACTTCGTTCATATCTTCATTTGAAGATTGTCTTTCAAGATTAATTGCAAGCTGAAATTTCATAAATATTTCCTTAATATCTAATTATGTCTAGTTAAAACTATATCAATAAAAAATAAACATTTTTTTGTAATTTTTAATGTATTGTTTATATNATATGTAACCNATTTNTAATTATTAAATTTTTTCATATGATTTCCTATCCAATNACAGATCATGAGTATGATGTTTTAGTTGTCGGTGCTGGTGGTGCTGGTCTTAGAGCTACATTAGGCATGACAGCAGCTGGCTTTAAAACAGCCTGCATTACCAAGGTCTTCCCAACACGCTCTCATACTGTCGCTGCACAGGGGGGTGTTAGTGCGGCACTTGGCAATATGGGTGATGATGACAACTGGCAGTACCATATGTATGACACNGTCAAGGGCTCTGACTGGCTTGGTGATCAGGATGCCATTGAGTATATGTGCCGCAATGCCATTCCATCTGTTATCGAACTTGAACATTATGGTGTGCCGTTCTCACGCACAGAAGAAGGCAAGATCTACCAGCGCCCCTTTGGNGGNCATACTCTGGAACATGGCAANGCCATGGCGCGTCGTGGTTGCGCAGCAGCTGACCGAACAGGGCATGCTATTTTACATACCTTGTATCAGCAATGTCTGAAGTACAAGGCAGAGTTTTTTATTGAGTATTTTGCCCTGGATCTCCTGATGGATGATGAAGGGCGTTGTTGTGGTGTTCTGGCTTTATGTATGGAAGATGGTACCCTGCACCGCTTTCGCGCCCAAAAGACTGTGCTTGCCACAGGAGGGTACGGACGTGTCTACTTCTCATGTACTTCTGCACATACATGTACAGGTGATGGTAACGCGATGGTTTTACGTGCTGGTTTGCCTCTGCAGGATATGGAGTTTGTCCAGTTCCATCCAACAGGTGTCTATGGCGCAGGTGTATTAATTACTGAAGGTGCACGTGGTGAGGGAGGTTATCTGACTAACTCTGAAGGTGAGCGCTTTATGGAACGGTATGCACCGACTGCCAAAGACCTTGCCAGCCGCGATGTTGTTAGCCGTGCTATGACACTTGAGATTAATGAAGGGCGCGGTGTAGGTAATGATAATGATCATATCATGCTTCATCTTGAACATATTGAACCTGAGACACTTCATAAGCAATTGCCAGGCATTACAGAGACAGCAAAGATCTTCTGTGGCGTTGATGTAACACGGGCACCAATACCTGTATTACCAACTGTTCATTATAATATGGGCGGCATTCCAACCAATTACCATGGTGAAGTATTGTCGCCAACAGCTAAAGACCAGCACCGTACGGCCCCTGGGCTCATGGCTATTGGAGAGGCAGCATGTGTGTCTGTTCATGGAGCAAACCGTTTGGGAACAAACTCTCTATTAGATATTGTTGTCTTTGGACGCGCTGCTGCGCATCGTGCTGTTGATACAATGAAGCCAGGCGAGTCTTTACCGCCTTTACCTGAATCAGCTACACAAAAAGCCATTGATCGATTTGACCGCATTCGCCATTCAAAAGGTGATGTATCAACAGCTGAACTCAGACTGGATATGCAAAAAGCTATGCAAAAGCATGCTGCTGTGTTCCGCAATACTGAGATACTTGA
>FUFK010042889.1_pt1 | contig 20108 bp, 22 predicted proteins | sample 1021851 | NCBI WGS metagenome assembly FUFK01 (sample SAMEA51879418, study PRJEB19060) | metagenome
GTTGCCTGGGTATAGAGGCCAGGGTAGATATCTTCATCATCGCCGCGCCCGAGTTCACTGATACCGATCGCCATGCCGGGGGTAAACGAGAGCCGCTCTTGCTTCTCGGCAATCTCGCTGCAGCGGGACAATAGCCAAGCGCAACTCGCCGCGCGTAACACCGGTGAACCCGCAGCATGAGACCCCGAGAAATAGATCGCCAGACCAAACTGACGGACCACACTGAGATCCCCGCCGTAAAAACCGGCACTCCCGTACGCCATGCGATGCAAGCTGGAGACATAGCCGTGTAGACGAGATTCATCNAGTGTGTCGAGGTAGGCGGGTAAGTGCTTGAGCGCGATACAGAGAATCGCGGTATCGCTGTAATGCTCCTCATCNGGCTCCTCGATGTCACGGGACTTCAGCAAGTCCAGCGGCAGCGCGTTGATGCGATCCCNCAACTTGTGCACCTCATTGACGNNGGTTGAGCCTTCNTCNGTGATGGCATCCANCTGGGCAACGGCNTCGCTGATGTTNCTGGCCAGTCGCTGACCCATGGGTCTTGTCAGGGCGTACACCGCGGTGCTCAGGAGCACAGACANGGCGATCAAACCCCAGATCAGCGTCTCCCGCGCTGCGCGTTGTTCAGCCAAATCCAGATANAGCTCAACGCTTCCCGCGGTNTTGCCATCGATCAGCACCGGATAGCGGTGTGNTTCGGTATCNGTCGGTATGGTGCCTCGGGTGGCGACCTCCANACCGTCCACATCGAGCACTCTCGCNGCAGCGAACAGGGTTTGGTCGGTGTAGAACTGTAGCTCGGCGACCAATCGCAGCCGGTCTCCTGTGGCCAACTCGGCGCTGGCTCGACTGGCGAGCTGTCGCACGGCGGCGTCGGCGTGCTCGGCCAGCGTCGCGTTCTGAATGGACTGAGTCGATTGCGCGGCGACCCCAACTAGGGTCAAGGTGGCCAGCAGGCAACAACCTGCTGCCGCGAGCGCCAGTTGCTGCGACAGCGGCTGATTGCGCAAACGTTGCAATAGTTGTTCCAAAGAGACCCTCCGGTGACGCCGCGATCAGTATAAACTCACGTCATGCCGCTGTCGGGTGAGAGCGGCACCTCTTCTGCGACCTAACAGAGAACTCAGTGGTGAATGCGACACANATGATTGTACTGATGGTGCCTCAGGGAGCAGCACTGGAGGTCGATCGGGTCGCTGAAGTCGCTCAGGCAGCCGGTGCNGACGTCATTGAGACACGCGCCGTGCCGGTGCCGGTGACACTATTTGATCGTCGCACTGTCCACAATCTGCTCGTCAGCAGTGCCGACACAGAGGGGCTCTCCTCAAGGCTGCGAGACCTATCTGATCAATATGGCGTCGACATCGCACTGCAGTCGCGCGCGGCGCGCTGTCAGTCCTATCGGCTGGCGGTCTTTGATATGGACTCTACGCTCATTGACTGTGAGGTCATTGACGAGCTCGCAGCGCAGGCCGGTGTTGGCGAAGCCGTTGCCGAAATCACCGCGCAAGCGATGCGCGGCGAGCTCGATTTTGATGAGAGTTATCGCACCCGACTTGCACTGTTAGAGGGCCTCGATGCCCGCGCAGTCGAGGAATTGGCTGACCGGCTGCCGGTGAAAGAGGGCCTGCGGGAAATGACCACCACCCTCAAGGCGCAGGGACTGAAGCTGGCGATTTTCTCCGGTGGCTTTATGCCGATCGCAGAGCGACTGCAGGTGGACTACGGCTTCGATGAAGTGGTGGCGAATACGCTGGAGATTGCATCCGGAAAAGTCACCGGCANGGNGGTGCCACCTATCGTGAATCGAGAGCACAAGGCGGCAGCCTTGCAGGCCCTCGCCACCCGGCTCGGTATTGGCGTGGATGCCTGTATCGCGGTGGGTGATGGCGCCAACGATCTCGACATGATGGCGATGGCAGGGTTGGGTGTGGCGTTTCANGCGAAGCCCGCGGTGCGCGCCGCGAGCCCNATTGAAGTTACCCACTGTGGTCTGGATGGGGTGTGTTANTTGCTGGGCAGCGAGGGCGAATTCGCCNACACCTGAGTCTCNCGCTCGCAACGCCTGATGATGCCTCGGGATCACGCCCTAAGGTATGATCGCGTTTTTGTTCAACGGGTCATCGACGATGCCAAACTTTTCAACCAACGAATTCAAGCCCGGACTGAAGGTCATGCTCGACGGCGACCCTTGTTCCATTCTCGAGAACGAGTTTGTCAAGCCGGGCAAGGGGCAGGCATTCAACCGCGTCAAACTGCGTAACCTGAAGTCCGGGCGGGTCTGGGAACGGACCTTCAAGTCGGGAGACACCCTCGAGGGTGCCGACGTCATGGACGTGGACCTCGAGTATTCCTACACCGATGGCGAGTTCTGGCATTTTATGGACCCCTCTACCTACGAGCAGTACGGTGCTGATCGAGATGCAGTGGGCGAATCCGTAAAGTGGCTCAAAGAGCAGGAGCGCTACGAGATCACGCTCTATAACGGCACGCCGCTGGCTGTCACACCGCCCAACTTCATCGAGTTGGAAATCACCGAAACCGACCCGGGCCTGAAGGGCGATACCGCGCAGGGGGGTAGCAAGCCCGCCACTCTCAGTACCGGAGCAGTGGTGCGGGTGCCGCTGTTTATCACTGAGGGTGAAATCATCCGCGTCGATACCCGCACCGGTGAATACGTGAGTCGCGCGAGTAAAAGCTGACCGGCGAGCGACTGACCCGTGAGTGAATGGTTTTCGAGTGACTGACCGGTGAGTCAATGGCTACCCTCGGCGTCGCCGGAGGGCCTCGCCGCGAGGGCGGACTTACTACAAGTGTTACGCCGGTTCTTTTGCGATCGCGGCGTCATGGAAGTCGAGACTCCGCTTATCTCTCAGGGCACCGTGCCAGATCCCGGCATCGACGTTTTCAGATTGCCGGGGGAGGGCGACCAACCAGACAGATACCTTCAAACCTCACCCGAGAGCGCGATGAAGCGCCTTCTGGCCGCCGGCTCAGACGATATTTTTCAGATCTGCAAAGCCTTTCGCCAGGGTGAGGCAGGCCGTCACCACAACCCCGAGTTCACCATGCTCGAGTGGTACCGAGTCGGCTGGGATCACGCCGCTTTGATGCGTGAGGTCGCCGACTTGCTGGGCACGGTTTTGAACTTGGATGGTTGGCAGNTTTGGCCCTACCGGGCGCTCTTTGTCGAGCTCCTCGCCGTGGATCCTCTAGATGAGCAGGTTAGTCTGACGACACTCATGGATCTCGCCCAATCTCGGATCGGCCGCCTACCGGAGGGTCTCGAGCGCGATGCGGTGCTCGATCTATTGATGAGCCACTGTATCGAGCCCGNGATCAGTGATTGGGNGGTGGTGTTCATCACCGACTTCCCACCGTCGCAGGCGGCTATGGCGCGCTCCATCACTGTAAGCGATGCCGACGTTGCCGCGCGCTTCGAGTGCTACGTGCACGGCAAAGAGCTGGCCAACGGATACTGGGAGCAAATCGACGCCGATGCGCTCTCTGCCCAACTGCAGGCCGGGAACACGCGGCGGCAGCAGCGTGGGCTATCGCCGCGGCCCATCGATGAGCGCCTGCTGGCGGCGCACCGTCACGGGTTGCCGGAGTGCGCAGGAGTGGCGCTGGGGGTGGATCGTTTACTCGCCGTGAAGTTGGGCGTCGACAATCTCGGGGAGACGATCAGTTTTGGTTGGGATAGCGCCTGACCCTCGTCACACAGCCCTTGATGAGCAAGAACCAGCAATGGCTACGTGTGGGGTNGTGACTTCTCTGCGATCAACGGGCCGTAGATCTCGATAAATTCCCCGGGCGGCCTTTTGGGGGCGCCCGTGGAGATCTCGATACACACAAACTCCAGCGCGCCACGAAAAACCGTTTCTCCGGTCTGCTCGCAGACCACCTGTAGCCGACGGGTCATCTTCATCTTGCCCGCCCAGTCCGTAATCCAGGTGCCGACTACTAGCTGATCCCCCTCTCGGGTCGCCTTCAGGTAGTCGTACTCAGCGTGCGTCAGTGCCATGGCGCGGTCGAGGCGCTGGTAGTCCTCAGCACCAAGCCCAACCGCTGTTGTATGCGCCCAGGCGGCTTCCATACACCACTCCACGTAGTGGGTGTTGCGGGTGTGGGCGAGCGCGTCGATATGCTCGGCCTGAACGGTGACTGGCCACAAAAAAGGATCGGCAAAATCCCATTGCGCCGCCGTCACGCGCTGACCCCCTCAGCGCGGGGCTGCGCAATCATTAGATAGCCGAAGATCACTGCCAGCATCGGACAAATCAGATTGAACAGTGCGTAAGGTGCGTACTCGAAGGTGGCAACGCCCAGCGTTGCCGCCATGAATGCCCCACAAGTATTCCAGGGGATCAGCACCGAGGTGAGGGTGGCTGAGTCTTCGAGTGTGCGGGAGAGGCTCAGTCGATTGAGCCCGCGATCATCATAGGCTGGCGTGAACAGTCGGCCGGGCAGCGTGATGGCGAGGAACTGATCGGCAGCCAGCNCATTGGTGATGAACCCGCCCCCCACGGTGGCCAGTATCAGGTCCCCGGTGCGTTTGACCCCNCGCANNACCTGATCCAAGAGCTGCCGAAGGATACCCGTGCTATCCAGCATTCCGCCGAAGGTCATCGCAGTCAGAATGAGAAAGATCGTGTTCAGCATGCTGGCCAAGCCGCCCTTGTCGAGCAGCTTGCTCAGTTCACCCATACCCTCGGGTGACTGATAGCCCGAGAATAGCGCCATCCACAGCCCCTGAATCAGCGGTGCCGGTGATTCAGGGTGGGCAGCAAGCGCCAGCGCGCGAACGACATCAGGCTGAAACGTGGCGGCATAAAGTGTGCCCGAAAGGGTGCAGATCAGAATGGCAGGGTAGGCGGGTACCCGNAAATAGATTAGCCCCAGCATCAGACCCAGCGGTGAGAGCACCCAGGGAGAGATGGCAAACTGGCTCGCTAGNGCAGTGCGGATCTCGGCGATGTTCTCGGGGGTGGCTGCGCCCTCGCTGCCAATGAAGGAAAAGATCACCAGTGCCGCAATAAACGCGGGCAGAGTGGTCCAGAGCATGTTTTTGATGTGCTCAAACAGATCAACGCCCACCGCCGCCGCGGCCAGATTGGTGGTATCGGAGAGCGGCGAGAGTTTGTCGCCAAAATAGGCGCCGGAGATCACTGCGCCGGNCGTGATGGCCGGCGACAGCGAGTAGGTGGTGGCGATGCCCATGAGGCCGATGCCCAGCGTGCCCGCTACGGTCCAAGAGCTGCCCAGGCTCAGTGAGGCCAGTGCGCAGATGACGGCGGATGCCGCATAAAAGAAACCGGGGTCCAGCAACTGCACCCCGTAATAGATCATGCCCGGCACGGTGCCACTGATAATCCAGCTGCCGATCAGCGCGCCCACAGAGAGCAGAATCATCATTGGCATGATCGAGACGGTGATTGCCCCAACCATGCCGTCTTGAATCGCCTGCCAACTCATGCCGCGGCGCCAGCCCACCAGCATGGTCGCCGCCGATGCAATAATCAGTGCAACTTGGTTNGGTCCGTANGATGCATCCGAGCCAAACAGNGCCACCGAGGCAGAGAGCAGTAAAACCAGCAGCGCGATCGGCGTCAGGGACAGCAGCATAGGCGGTAGATCAGGCGGGGCGGTACCCCGGCTTGGTCATGGTGATTTGGTAGGTGCCAATGATGCGCTCGCGGAAGCCCCCCTCGCAATAGCTGAGGTAGTAGCGCCACATATTGATAAACCGATCGTCAAAGCCCATGCCGCGCACTCGGTCAAGCTTCCCAAGGAAACCCTCGTGCCACGCGTTCAGTGTGTCGGCGTAGTCCCGGGTGATATCGCGAAGATTGGCCATCTGCATATCGGTCATGCTTGCCAGCGCATTGCTGATGACCGTCAGTGAGGGCAGGCATCCGCCCGGGAAGATGTAGCGCTTGATGAAGTCCACAGAGTCTCGCGCCTGCTCATAGCGTTGCTCGGTCATGGTAATGGCCTGAATGACGGCCTTGCCGTGGGGCTTCAGCAGTCGGCTGACCGTCTGAAAGTAGGTGTCGTAAAACTGATGCCCGACTGCCTCGATCATCTCGATAGAGACCAGTTTGTCGAATTTCCCGGTGAGGTCGCGGTAATCATCGAAGAGCACTGTTATGCGGTCTTGCAGGCCGCGCTGTGCTACGGCATCTACCGTGTAGTCAAACTGCTCTCGGGAGATGGTGGTGGTCGTGACCCGGCAGCCATAGTGCTCGGCGGCATAAATCGCCATGCCGCCCCAGCCTGTGCCAATCTCCACCAGATGATCCTCGGGCTTGAGCTCAAGATCTTNGCAAATCAGGTNNAGCTTGTGCTGTGAGGCGGTAGCGAGATCACTCTGCGGCGTCGGGAAGACCGCCGACGAATACATCATGCTGGGGTCGAGGAAGAGTGAGAAAAAACCATTCCCCAGATCGTAGTGGGCGGAGATGTTCTCCCGGGACCGCGAGGCGGTATTGCGGCGCGCCCAATGGCTCAGCTTCAACGCGGTTTTTGCGAGCAGGTTCTGCCGGTCTGACATGGCGCCCAGCATGGTCAGGTTGGCGCTGAACGCACGGGTTACCGCCGTCAGATCGGGGCTGCTCCACAATCCTTCAATATAGGTTTCCCCAGCCGCGATGCCGCCGCCCGTCAGAATGCGTCGATAGAGGTCAGTGTCGTGAACATGCACCTCGGCATGAGGTGCAGCGGGGTCCGTCTTTGAGCCAAAGACCAGCGTCTCGCCCTGCTCTTTGAGCGTGAGGGATCCCACCTGAAGCTTGGCCAACACTTTGAGCATCAGCGAGCGCGCCAGCCCGCCGCGTTTCTCCGGAAACAGCATGGGTAACTTAGAGATGTTTTTGACGCTGTATTCGCTCATGTGGACCCTCTGTCTTCTACCGCGTGGAGTCGACGGTTACGTTAGTGTGTTCGCTTCGGATGAGCATGCAGGCTGACGCCTTTTAAAAACAGGCGCAAGGCCTCCCAGTAAATGCCGGCGACGACCTTGATCGTCATAAACGGGTAGGCAAGGATTGCCCGGCGTGCGCTGCGAGCAGTGAGTGGCTCAGAGGCGAGAGACAGCACGGCATCGAAAATACGCTGGCCCTCCTCGAAAAGCGCAATCTGAATGTTGAGATCATCCCCCGGTACATTGCTGTACCAACGGTAGGTCATGTTCATTGGGTTGAAGGGTGACACGTGCAGCGCTTTCTGGAACTCCGTTGCCAGAGGCTGGTCGGCATCAGGTGCTTCGAGCACGTAGCTATGGCGCTCACCCCAGGGGGTATTGGTGACCTCTGCCACCACGTACTGCAACTGCTCCCCCGCGGCGTCGTAGCAGTAATAAACGGCAATTGGGTTGTTCTGATAGCCGAAGTATCGCCAGTTGGCCAGTAGATAAATCGGCCCGGCGTGATCTTTCCCCGTTTCTTCCTTAATACGTTGGCGAACGGCGTCAGCCAGCGGTATCTCGGGTGCGCCCAGAAAATCGCGTCGCAGGAAACGTGCGGGNGCCCACCGTTTGGTCGACCACAGCGGCAGGCGCGCAGTGAGTTCAGGGAGCGTCTCCAGCTCGACAAATGGCATGAACACCTTGTAGGAGAAGGCGTGTTTCTTGGGGGAGTAGCGGGCGTGGCGAAGGGTGCCCGAGTAAAGTTTCGCCGTCACGCCGCCATCTGTGCAGCTGCGCACAGGCTCTCGGCCACGCGCAGGCCGCTGGTCAGACCGTCCTCGTGGAAACCGTTTTGCCAGTACGCGCCGCAGAACCATGTACCGTTTTGCCCGTTGATGTCGCCCCAACGTTGCTGGGCTTCCATACCCGCCAGTGTGAACTGTGGGTGCGCGTAATTAAAGCGGCCTAGGATACGGTGCGGGTTAATTGAGGCGGTGTCGTTGAGCGTCACGCAGAAGGTCTCGGGGGCATCCAATCCCTGCAGAATATTCATGTTGTAGGTGACGGTGGCGCGCCCGCTACCCGGCTTCAATCGGTAGTTCCAGCTGGACCAGGCGCGCTGTGTCTTGGGCAGTAACCGTGTGTCGGTGTGCAGGATTACCTCGTTGTCCCGGTAGGGCAGCGCCCTAAGCACCGACTTTTCTGACTCGGTCGGGTCACCGAGCATGCCCAGCGCGTCGTCTGAGTGCGTGGCGATCACCACCTCATCAAACTCGCGCTGCAGGCCATTTGTGAACTGCACCANAACTGGTCTGCCGGGCGGGCGAAGGANCTTTTCGACCCGCATACGCGTGCGAATGGCGTCTGCGAACCGCTGCGTGAGCGGAGCAAGATACTCCCGGCTGCCACCCTCTACTACGCGCCATTGCGGCCGGTCCTTCAGTGACAACAANCCGTGGTTGCGGAAGAAGCGGATAAAAAACTCGACCGGAAAATCTTGGGCGTCCTCGAAGTCTGCCGACCAGATCGCAGAGGTCATCGCTAACAAGTAGCTGCGACTAAAGTGCTCGCCGAAGCCGTGACGCGAGAGATACTCGCCCAGCGTCTGATCCTGGGGGAGCTTGCCACTCTCTAACTCTGCGATGGCGAGTTTGTTAAAGCGCAGGATCTCTCTGATCATGTTGAGAAAGCTGGGTGAGAGCAGATTACCGCGTTGCGCAAACAGGGTATTTAGGTTGTTACCCGCGTATTCAAGACCGCTTGTTTCGTCGCAGACAGAGAAACCCATTGAGGTCGGCTTGCTCGNCACACCCAGCTCGCCGAACAGGTCGATCATGTTGGGGTAATTGCGGTCGTTATAGACGATGAAGCCGGTATCGATGGCGAAGCGACGCGTACCGATTTGCACGTCGTAGGTAGCGGTGTGGCCACCGATCCGGTCCCGGGCCTCGAAGATGTCGACGCGGTGGCCGCGTCTGACGAGCTGGTGGGCGCACCCCAGCCCGGAGATGCCCGCTCCAATGACTGCAATGTGCATCGCTGACGACCTCCGGCCACCAGATAGGGAATGGTTTGAGCTGTTACGGCCCGCAGAGAGCGCCGGATCAGCCCAAAGTGAGTGTGCTTGACTATCGCTTGCGCGCTCAAATCTGCAGAAAATAAGCTGTTGAGGGAGGTATCAAGGCGTTGCCACCGGGTGTATCCTGTCCTATCGGGATGATGGTTTGATCTTTCATGGCAATTAAAAAAGACGCAGGTAACTCTCCTCCGTCGAGCGGCAACGGGAAGTGGAATGTCCCGACGGGCCGCCGCACGGACGAGTGGAGCACAGCGCTGGTGCAGATTGGCGAAAGCCAGGACCGGGGCGCCTTTACGCGTTTTTTCCGTCATTTTGCCCCGTTGATCAAAGCATTTGCCCTCTCAGGCTCTAGTTTGTCAGCGTCCCATGCCGATGAGCTTGTTCAGGAAGTGATGCTTAAGGTCTGGCAGAAGGCGGGGGGCTTCAACCCGGAAAAGGCGGCCGCCTCGACCTGGGTCTACACCATTGCGCGGAACTGCCGAACCGATATGTTCCGGCGTTTGCAAAAGTTTGATACGCCATTGGCCTCTGATGACTTCGAGCTGGAAAGCGAGGAGGAGGAGTCTTTCGTGGTGTTGCACACCCGCCGCGGTGCCGAGCGGGTCCGTGAGTTGATGAGCGATTTGCCCCCGGATCAGGCGCAAATACTCGCCAAGGTCTATATGGAGGGCAAATCCCACTCCGAAGCCGCGGCAGAGCTCGATCTACCACTAGGCACGGTCAAATCACGGGTGCGTCTTGCTATCCAGAAGCTCCAAGGGCTAATGGAGGCTTAAATGGTGATGGTAATCCCTCAGAAAGTCACAGTTTTATTGGTGTTGGGAAGTAAACCGTTTGCGCGTGACCCTCGTAACGTCAACGTACATGAGAGTGGTTTGGATTAAATAGCAATGGCACATCATCACCCCCCAATGGATTTGCTTTTAGAGTATGCGGCTGGCGCGCTTCCCGTTGCGCAGTCAGCCTGCGTTGCTGCGCATTTGAGTTACTGCCAGCGCTGTCGGCAGGTGGTCGACAGGTTAGAGGATGTCGGCGGTGCGCATCTTGAGCGTTTAGATCCGCAACCCGTGGGCGAATCGGTACTCGAATCCGTCATGGCGCGCCTCGACGATCCGGAGCCCCTTCGCTATGCGCCCAATGAAGTTTCCGACACGCAGCTTCCCGGCCTGCTGGATCGCCTCATCAACGGCAATTATGCTGATTTGGCATGGAAGCGTGTCACGCAATCCCTGAGTATCAGTTATCTCAAAACCGGCGACCCCAATCACGAATTTGCGTTGTATCGCATTGCTGAGGGCGGTCGCATCCCCGAACATACCCATGGCGGCAGCGAGATGACGCTGGTGCTGCGCGGTGGCTTTGCCGATGAGAGCGGCGAGTACCACCCGGGTGATTTCCTCGTTCGGGAGGGGTGGGACAAGCACACCCCGGTCGCACTGGAAGGTGAAGAGTGTATCTGTCTGGCGGTGCTGGATGCGCCCCTGAAGTTCACTCGGTTGCGACACCGCTGGCTCAACCCGCTCCTGAANCTTCACGCGGGCTGATCTTTCACCGACTCGTCTCCAGTGGCGCTGTGGGCCCTGCTCCTGCCAAGCGACCGCCTCAATAATCAGCCGACTGGAATTCCAATAATACCGGGATCGAGGTGATCCCATAAAACCAGGCGAAATTCACTATGCAATTAGTCATACCCCGTGAAACCCAGCCGGGAGAGGATCGCGTCTCCGCGACTCCCGAGACGGTGAAAAAATTGGTGCGNCTCGGTGCGGAAGTAGTTATCGAATCGGGGGCAGGCACGGGTGCCGGCATCAGCGANGCAGACTACGAAGCAGCGGGTGCCAGCATCGGTTCTGATCGCTCAGCACTGCTGGGCAGTGCCGATATGGTGCTGCGACTGCGCAAGCCCGAGATCGATGAGATCAGTCAGCTCAAAGGCGGTTGCATTCACGTCTCCTACCTCGACCCATTCAACGAGAAAGAGCTGATCAAGGCCTTTGCCAGTCACAATGTGACGGCGGTGAGTATGGAGATGATCCCTCGCTCAACCCGCAGCCAGAAGATGGACGCGCTGAGTTCCCAAGCAAACCTCGCGGGCTACATGGCAGTCATGTTGGCGGCTAACAACATGCCCAGCATCATGCCGATGATGATGACGCCAGCGGGCACACTGAAGCCCGCCAAGGTGTTCATTATTGGTGCTGGGGTTGCGGGCCTGCAGGCCATCGCCACGGCCAAGCGCCTCGGCGCTCGGGTCACCGCGTTTGATACCCGCCCCGTTGTGGCCGAGCAGGTGGAATCACTGGGTGGGAAGTTTCTAGAGATCGACTTGGGTGATACCGGTCAGACGGCGGATGGCTACGCCAAGGAGCTGACTCCCGAGCAGGTCGAGATGCAGCGTCAGGCCCAGAAAGCGGTGATTGCTGATTCCGATGTAGTAATCACTACGGCGCAGGTCTTTGGCCGCAAGCCGCCGGTGCTGGTCACAGCNGACATGGTTGAGGGCATGTCGCCCGGTTCCGTGATTGTTGATATGGCCGCTGAAACTGGCGGTAACGTCGAAGGCTCCGTGCCCGACGAGGTGGTTGACGTCAACGGCGTGACCATCGTGGGCACCGCCAACCTTGCCAATCTGGCGCCGCGCGATGCGACCCAGATGTACGCGAGCAACATGTTTAACCTCGTCGAGGACACCTGGGACGAGGAGGGCAAGCAGTTTGTGCTCGACCTTGAGAACGACATTCTGCCTGGCTGTGTGATTACCCATGGCGGAGCNGTTGTTCACCCCACTATTAAAAACATTATCGAGGGAGGCAACTGATATGTCCGGCGCAGAGTACTTGCTGTTTATCTTGATGTTGTCGATTTTCCTCGGCTTCGAACTGATCAATAAGGTCCCCGCCACGCTGCACACCCCGCTGATGTCGGGTGCCAATGCGATCTCGGGCATCACCGTGGTTGGTGCAGTGGCACTGGCCGGCACGGGCAACGAGAACGCGGCCATGTGGCTGGGTGTCGGTGCTGTGACCCTCGCCAGCATTAACGTGGTGGGTGGTTACATGGTGACCGACCGCATGCTCAGCTTCTTCAAGAAGAAGGAGGACTGATCATGACGACTGAATTAATGACACAACTGGGTTACGTCCTCGCTGCAGGCCTCTTTATTTTTGGCCTGAAAATGCTGGGGTCTCCTGCAACGGCCCGTCGCGGAAACATGATTTCTGCCATTGGTATGCTGGTGGCAATTGTCTCAGCACTGCTTGATCAGGGCATTGTCGACTTCACTTATATTGCCGCCGGTATGGTGGTGGGTGGTGCCATCGGTGCCATCGCCGCACGCGCGGTCGCGATGACGGCTATGCCCGAGATGGTGGCACTGTTCAATGGCTTCGGTGGCGCAGCGTCACTGTTGGTCGGCTGGGCCGCGCTCTCGCCGGATTCCGGCACCTTCACCCTGATCACGATCGTATTGTCGATCTTGATCGGTGGCGTGACCCTCACGGGCTCGCTCATCGCCTACGGCAAGCTGTCCGAGACCATCGGTAGCGGAGCCATCACCTTCTCTGGTCAGCAGATCGTCAACTCCCTCGTGGTGCTTGGCATCTTCGGTGGCGCTGTGATGTTCTGCATGAACCCGGCTGACCCCACCTGGCTCTACATTGTCATTGGCCTGGCGTTGGTCTTTGGCATCATGGCGGTCATCCCCATTGGTGGTGCCGACATGCCGGTGGTGATCTCGCTGCTGAACTCCTACTCGGGCCTCGCGGCCTGTGCGGCGGGTTTTGCGATCAACAATAATGTGTTGATTGTGGCGGGCTCACTAGTGGGTGCCTCGGGCATCATCCTGACCCAGATCATGTGTAAGGCNATGAACCGATCGCTCTCCAACGTGCTGTTCTCTGGCTTTGCTAGCGTTTCTAGTGAGGAGACGGTGATAGAGGGCGAGATTAAGCCGATTTCCGTAGACGACGCCTACTACGTGCTGGAAGCGGCGACTAACGTGGCGATCATNCCTGGCTACGGTATGGCGGTTGCGCAGGCGCAGCACGTGGTCAAGGAGCTTACCGAGCTACTTGAGAACAATGGCTGTGAGGTCAACTTTGGCATTCACCCCGTCGCGGGGCGAATGCCGGGCCACATGAACGTGCTCCTTGCGGAGGCGGACGTGCCTTACGACCAACTGCTCGAGATGGACGAGATCAACCCGCGCATGGAGACCGTCGATGTCGCGATCGTGATTGGCGCGAACGATGTGGTGAATCCTGCAGCACGCGAGGTCGAGTCCTCACCGATCTACGGCATGCCGGTGATCAACGTGGCCGATGCGCGCACGGTATTTGTACTCAAGCGCTCAATGGCGTCGGGCTTTGCTGGTATCGAGAACCCGCTGTTCTATAAAGAGAACACCCGCATGCTGTTCGGTGATGCGAAAGAGAGCATCGGTGGTCTGATCCGCGAATTCAGCTGATCTCTTCACTGCCTATCGAAACCCCGCCCAGTGCGGGGTTTTTTGTGGCTGTCTAAGTGGCTTGTTCGGTCTGAAACTGTAGCCGTGCGAGACGTTGATACAGCTCACAGCTTGTCATCAGTTCATCGTGGGGTCCGCTGTCGATGACGCGGCCCTCGTCCATCACCACGATGCGGTCTGCGTTGATCACCGTGGACAGGCGGTGNGCAATAATGATCGTGGTGCGCTNNTGTATGATGTCGGTGAGCGCCTGTCGTACGTGCCACTCGCTCTCGGTATCGAGCGCGCTGGTGGCCTCATCCAGCAGTAACAGCTCCGGGTCACTGAGTATGGCGCGGGCTAGCGCAATGCGCTGGCGCTGTCCCCCCGAGAGCCTCACACCCTGCGCCCCCAGATGGCTCTGGTAGCCCTCGGGCAGTGTTTGAATAAACTCGTGGGCGTGGGCCATTTGCGCTGCGGCTTCCACCGCCGCCTGAGTCGGCTCGTTGGCGCCGTAGGCGATGTTGTAGAAGATATCCCCCGAGAACAGTGTGGGCTGTTGTGGCACTAGTGCGATCTTCTGGCGCCAGCGATCNAGCGACATCTCGCGCAGATCCGCACCNCCGAAGCGAATCGCGCCTGCAATCGGATCGTAAAAGCGCAGCATCAGCTCAAATACCGTCGACTTGCCGGCGCCCGAGGGTCCGACCAGCGCGACCGACTCGCCGTGCGCAATCTCCAGCGTAAAGTCACTCAATGCGGGGTGAGTAGGCCGGCTGGGATAGGCGAAGTGCACCCCCTTAAAGGCCAACGCGGTATTACTGGCAGGGGTTTGGGTACCGGTGTCTGGAATCTCGCTGGTTTCGGCAAGGAGCTCCATCAAACGTTCCGCCGCACCCGCAGCGCGTTGCAGATCGCCCCAAACCTCTGACAGGGTGGCGAAGGCGGCGCCAACCATGATCGCGTAGAACACGAAGGCGCCGAGTTCGCCGCCGGTCATGCGGCCCTCAATCACATCCACGCCCCCCGACCACATCATGCCCACCATACCCCCCATCAAGAGGAAAATGGCAAAGCCTGTCAGCAGGGCGCGCTGAAGGACGCGGGAACGGGCGACCACAAAGGCCTGCTCGACGTCGCGCCCAAAGGCGGTTTTTTCGGCGACTTCCCGGTTAAAGCTCTGCACGACCTTGATCGATTGGAAAATTTCCCCGGCGTGACTACCGACCTCGGCGATGGTCTGCTGGCTTTTGTTGGAGAGTTTTCTCACCCGTCGGCCGAAGATCAGAATAGGCAGGAGCGTTACCGGCACCGCAATCAAAATCACTAGGCTGAGTTTGAGGTTGGTGATGACCATCAGCGTCAGCGCGCCGGTGAGGGTGAGGGCGTTGCGCACCGCGAGGCTTACTGAAGAGCCGATCAGTGTCTGCAGCAAGGTGGTGTCAGTGGTGAGGCGAGACATGATCTCGCCCGAGTGATTGCTCTCAAAATAGCTCGGCTGCATGTGCACCAGATTGTTAAACACCGCACTGCGCAGATCCGCACTGACCCGCTCCCCCAGCCAGGACACCAGATAAAAACGCGTCATGGCGCCAATGGCCATGGCGATGCCGATCACCAACATGAAGGTGACGGCTCNATATAGCCCCGATGCGTCCGGCCCGGCAAAGCCCTCATCGATCAGGATCTTCACGCCGTAACCCAGCGTTAGCTGCGCCCCGGCTGTGAACACCAATGCTGTGCCCGCCGCGATCATTCGGCCCTTGTGGGGCCAAAGAAAGCCGAGCAGCTGCCGGAGCGGTGCCAGCGATTTGGCGCGGGGCGGCTCGTCGCTGTGGTCGGTCGCGGTGTGATCGGCTGGCGTGTCGATAGACGATTCAGTCACGGTTTGGCTCGATGGTTTGATGTCATGCCTGTGAAGCCACAGTCTACGCGGGACGCGGCCAAAAAGATCGCAAGGTGCCCGGGCTAATGAATTCTCTGGGTGCCGCGATTGTCATCTTAAGCGCATGGCGCTGGGCGTAACTCGCGATAAGCTGAGTACAAGCCACTAGCGAGACGTCACGCGCCTCCTTTGATGTTGCCCATAGTGAAGACAACATTGCCTTTGGCGGCGCGAACTGCCGGCGTAGCTCGCCGCTCGGTAAAAGCGCGTACCCGCGGAGCACTCTGGCCACTGGCAGGGATAATGTGNTTGTTGCTGGCGATGAGCACAGCGGCTGAATCTCCGCAGACCGAGACGGTTGAGCCGAATACCGATGCGGTGTCAGACAGCGANNCGTCCCGGGAGCACTTTTACTAAGGAAAAAAAGGGCTGACCTACGACCCCGAGGGCCNTACTAACTTCTGGACTGGCGTCCGCTTGCAAACCCGATTCGATGACTACCGGGGCAAAATCCCAGCGATGCCGAATTGCGGCTCGAGCGGGACTTGGAGCTCGATCTGAATCGGGGTCGTCTGAAGGGGGGCGGGCCACTCGGCGCCGAGTGGCTGGGCGTGTACTTTGAGTATGACCAGCCCAGTGATGACCTGCTCGACCTTCGGGCGACCTTGAAGCTGGGTGAGCAGCTTTTTCTGCGGCTAGGGCAGTGGAAGTNGGATTTCAATCGCGGGCGGATCGATTCCTCGGACAAGCAGCAGATGACTGAACGATCGATTTCCAATTATTGGTCTATGTTTCCTTGGCTTTTGCGCCGGCAGCAATGATATGCATTTCAGGATACACATCTGCGGGATGGCTGCTAATCCAAGCGGGATCGCGGTCAGGATACTCAGGCTGATTTTTGCCACCGCATGCTCAGTCCNCCACGGGCGCATTGCCGCGCTGGNCTTTGGGTTCCAGTAGTCTGCCGAAAAACACGCCCAGCTCAAAGAGCAACCACATGGGGATGGCCAGCAGTGATTGTGAAATCACATCGGGTGGCGTCAGCAGCATGCCGAAAATAAAGCAGCCAACAATAATATAGGGGCGTTTTTTGGCGAGCGCGTCAGGGCTGGTAACACCGGTCCAGATCAAGATGACCGCAGCAATGGGCATCTCAAAGGCAATACCGAAGGCCAAAAACAGTTTCAGCACGAAATCGAGGTAGCTGTTNATGTCGGTCATNACCTGCACGNTTTCGGGNCCCACGCTGGTGAAAAAGGCAAANATGAGNGGNAAGACCACGAAGTAGGCGAACGCNGCTCCTGCGTANAAGAGCAGCACGCTGGAGGCGAGCAGCGGCAACGCAATGCGCTTCTCCTTCTGGTATAGCCCAGGCGCCACGAATCCCCATATCTGATAGAGGATCACGGGTATCGCCATAAAAATGGCGAGCACCAGGCTGAGTTTGAAGGGAGTCAGAAAAGGCGATGCCACGCCGGTGGCGATCATGGTCGAGCCTTCGGGCATCAGCTCTCGTAGCGGCGCCGATACAAAGCCATAAATTTCATTGGCAAACGGAAACAGGATGATGAACCCGATCAATACGGCGAGCACCGCCCGCAACAGCCGGTCACGCAGCTCCGTCAGATGCGCCACCAGCGACATCGGGGGGTCGTCGTGTTCGGTTTGCTCGGTCATGGGGTATTCGACGACTTGTCGATGCCACGCTCGTCAGCTTCAGCTGCCGAGGTAGCGGTTGGTGAGGTTGCAGATGATGAGGCTGAAAGCGGCGAGGGTACGGAATTACTTGTGTTTGATGCGCCTTGCAGCGAGTCGCTGGCCTCATTGCCGAGGGCTTGAATCTCTTGTTCAACCGATTGNGTGGTGTCGCGCACCTGCTGCTCAAGTTGCCGCGACTCGGCCTTCAGCTTTTGCATGATTTCGTCGTTGTGCAGCTCGCGCCGGACCTCGGTGCGGATCTGATCGAAGCTACGTCGAAATCGATTCACCCAGGCCAACACGGTACGGACTGCGCCCGGCAACTGCTCGGGCCCCACCACCAACAGGCCCACGACGCCGATCAGCAAGAGCTCGGCAAAGCCGATGTCAAACACGTTGAACTGCCCTGTTTAGGTCGCGGGTTTGTCGGTGTCGCTCTCGTCTTGCGAGGCGATGTTGCCCCCGACACTCTCGCCCTCGGCTTCGTCTTTGCTCATGCTGTTACGAAAGCCTTTGATAGCGCTACCCAGATCGCTGCCGATGTTGCGCAGGCGCGACGTGCCGAAAAGCATGACGACAATCGCCAGAATGATCAGGAGCTGCCAGATGCTGATTCCGCCCAGGCCCATAGTCCCTCTCCTTGTGTTTAAGCGTCTTCCGAGGCCGCATTATGGCCTTTTCGGGCGGCTTTTTCTGCCAGACCCGACAGCCCCATGCGCGCGTCGAGTACGGTGAGGACATCGGTATGGTCGAGGTCAAGGTGCGCGAGCATCACCATGGTATGAAACCAGAGATCGGCTACCTCGTTCACCAAGGCTTCCGAGTCGCCGCTCTCCGCAGCATCCTTGGCCGCCAGGATCACCTCGGTGGCTTCTTCACCGACTTTTTCGAGGATCTTGTTGAGGCCCTCAGCATTCAGCGCGGCGACGTAAGAACTCTCAGGAGACGCGGTTTTGCGTTCCGCCAGCACTTTATCGAGCGTCGTCAGTAAGTCATTCATTCAGTCGTCCTCGCTGAGTCGCCAGCTTCCATCTTCAGGGTGGTAAAAAAAGCAGGTGCGCCGGCCTGTGTGGCAGGCACCTGCACCGTGCTGCTTGACCTGGAGCAGCAGGGTGTCGCCGTCACAGTCCAGACAGGCACTCACCAGATCCTGAGTATTCCCGGACGTCGCGCCCTTGCGCCACAGTGATTGTCTTGAGCGAGACCAATAGGTGACCTCGCCGCTCGTCAGTGTTTGCTCCAGTGCCTCGGCGTTCATCCACGCCAACATCAGGATCTCGCCAGTGTCGGCCTCTTGGGCAATAACCGGAATCAGCCCCTGTTCATTCCACTTGGGTGAGAGGGTGTCGGGCGCGGTGGAGGTGGCGTCTTTCATGGCCGCAGTATGCCAGACGTGTCCAGTAGCCGTTACCGATTCCGTATAAACAGCGCGCCGAACAGGCAGCCGCTACCGAGGATGAGCCATNCGGNGCCGCTTCCCGCNATGCCTAGCCCGAGCGCCAGNGCGCCCAACGTAGTAAGGGGCAGCACCTGAGGTGCCCGCGCAGGCGGGCCTTGCTCCGCCCGGGGTGTCTGCCGGAGTCGATTCAGGATCAGGTCGGGGAGCAGGGGCAATGTCTCCAGCAATGCGGGTGCGTCCTGCAGAAGCCGCTGGCTGATGTTTTGCAACGAATAGCGATCCGCGACCCANTGCTCGAGAAACGGTTTGGCGGTGTCCCACAGGTTGAGCTCGGGATAGAGCTGACGGCCTAGCCCTTCAATGTTCAGCAGGGTTTTTTGCAGCAATACCAATTGCGGCTGCACCTGCATATCGAACTGGCCCGCGGTGCGGAACAGCGTGACCAGCATGTGACCAAAGGATATGTCGGACAGCGGCCGTTCAAACACTGGCTCGCAGAGGGTTCTCAGCGCTGACTCGAACTCGGCAATCGGCGTGTCGGGCGGCACCCAGCCACATTCAACGTGCAACTTGGCGCAGAGCCGATAGTCCTGCTGGAAAATGGCCAGCAGGTTGCGCGCAAGGTAATACAGATCCTGCTCGTCGATCTGGCCGACGATGGCACAATCGACCGCCATGTAGCGCGGGTCGTCAGGCTTGGTGCAGTCGACAAAGATGTTGCCCGGGTGCATATCCGCATGAAAGAAGCTGTCCCGGAACACCTGCGTAAAGAAAATCTCCACGCCGCGTTCGGCGAGTAGCTTGATATCCACCTGCTTGCTCTGCAGGGTCTCGATATCGCTTACGGGCACGCCATAGATCCGCTCACTTACCATGACCTGCTCGGAGGTCAGTGGCCAGTGCACTTCAGGCACGTACACGAGATCCCCTGACTTGAAGTACCGCCGGAGCTGCGAGGCGTTGGCGGCTTCGCGTTGCAGGTCGAGCTCGCCGTGGATGATGCGATCGTATTCTGCAACGACTTCCACGGGCTTCAAGCGACGTCCATTCCGCGACCAGCGGGCCAACAGCCTCGCCACGTGTCGGAGGAGCCTGAGATCCTGATCGATGGTTTTCTCGATGCCCGGCCGCAGTATCTTCACCACCACGTCACTGCCATCGGGCAATCGCGCGCCGTGCACCTGCGCCACCGACGCGGCGGCCAGCGGGTTGGCATCAAACTCGGCAAAGCATTCATTCAGCGGCTTGCCCAGGGCGCCCTCGATCCGTTGAATCGCCTCTTTTGCCGGGAAGGGCGCCACCTGATCTTGAAGTAGCGCCAGTTCATCGGCGATGTCGTGGGGGAGCAGGTCGCGCCGGGTCGAGAGCAACTGACCAAATTTGACGAATACAGGGCCAAGATCCTCCAGCGCCCGACGCAGGCGTTCTCCCCGCGGTGTCGTGGCGGGGACTGAGAGCACGGGGAACACGCGCAACAATAGTGAGAACAGTCGGGGACGCTGATGCGCGGGGAGCAACTGATCGAGTCGGTAGCGCGCGACGGCGCGATAGAGCGCAACCACGCGACTCATTGTGATGTCCCGCGGGCGGCGGCTTTTGCCAACAGCTTCTCGACCTGGCTCTGGGCGCGTTCGACCTGCATGGCCACAGACTGCACCGCGTCATAGAAGTGCTCAAGTTCTGCCTTCGGCGGGG
>FUFK010040977.1_pt1 | contig 20107 bp, 18 predicted proteins | sample 1021851 | NCBI WGS metagenome assembly FUFK01 (sample SAMEA51879418, study PRJEB19060) | metagenome
GCGCTTTTTTCTTTATCTTCTTCTTTTTCTTTTACGTCTTCAAAATCTGCATCAACAACGTTATCTTTATCATTAGGTTTTGCGTCTTTAGGACTTTCAGCTTTACTAGCTTTAGGTTTTTGTTGGCTTTTGTAAACAGCTTCGCCTAATTTCATAGAAACTTGAATTAAACTTTGTGTTTTTTTCTTAATATCTTCTGAGTCAGATCCCTCTAAAGATTTTTTAAGATCAGCTATTCCATTTTCAATAGCTTTCTTTTCTTCCTCAGAAATTTTGTCACCATGTTCTTTCAAGCTTTTTTCTGTAGAAAAAATTAGGCTATCTGCTTGATTTCTAGCATCAACTGACTCTCTTTTCTTTTTATCAGACTCTTTATTTGCCTCAGCGTCTTTGACCATCTTATTAATTTCTTCTTCTGATAAACCACCAGAAGCTTGAATTTGAATTTTTTGTTCTTTTCCAGTCCCTTTATCTTTAGCGGACACATTTACAATACCATTGGCATCTATATCGAATGTTACCTCAATTTGTGGTGTACCTCTTGCAGCTGGTGGTATTCCAACTAATTCAAAGTTTCCTAAAATTTTATTGTCAGCTGCCATCTCTCTTTCACCTTGAAGAACTCTAATAGAAACAGCTGGTTGATTATCCTCAGCAGTTGAGAAAACCTGACTTTTTTTTGTAGGTATAGTAGTATTTTTTTCAATTAGTTTAGTAGAAACTCCTCCTAGTGTTTCAATTCCTAACGAGAGTGGAGTTACATCCAAAAGTAAAACATCTTTTACATCACCTTGAAGCACACCACCTTGTATTGCAGCTCCCATAGCTACAACTTCATCAGGATTAACACTTTTATTAGGTTCTTTTCCAAAAAAGTTTTTTACAGTTTCGATGATTTTTGGCATTCTAGTCATTCCTCCAACAAGAACTACCTCATTAATTTCTGCTGCAGAAAAGCCAGAGTCTTTTAGAGCTGTCTTACAAGGTTCTAAAGTTCTATCTACTAAACTTTGAACTAGAGCTTCTAATTTGGCTCTTGTAAATTTTAAATTCAAATGTTTTGGACCAGTTTTATCTGCTGTTATAAATGGTAAATTTATTTCAGTCTGTGCTGCTGAAGAGAGTTCGATTTTTGCTTTTTCAGCAGCTTCTTTTAGTCTTTGAAGAGCAAGTTTATCAGATTTTAAATCTATACCATTATCTTTCTTAAATTCAGTTGCAAGGTACTCAACTATAGCATCATCAAAGTCTTCACCACCTAAAAATGTATCACCATTAGTCGATTTAACTTCAAATACTCCATCACCAATTTCTAAAATTGATATATCAAAGGTACCTCCACCTAAATCATAAACTGCAATTTTTTTTCCACCTTTTTTGTCAAGACCGTAAGCTAAAGAGGCTGCAGTTGGCTCATTTATAATTCTTAAAACCTCAAGACCTGCAATTTTTCCAGCATCTTTTGTTGCTTGTCTTTGAGAGTCGTTAAAATAAGCAGGTACAGTGATCACAGCTTTAGTAACAGCTTGACCCAAGTATTTTTCTGCTGTCTCTTTCATTTTTTGCAATACAAATGCAGAAATTTGAGCAGGGGAATATTTTTTTCCTTTACCTTCAACCCAGGCATCACCATTCTCAGATTTGACTATTTTATATGGAACTTTAGAAATATCTTTTTGAACTGATGGTCCGTCGAATTTTCTACCTATCAATCTTTTTGCAGCGAATATAGTATCACCTGCGTTAGTTACCGCTTGTCTTTTTGCTGGTTGACCAACTAATTTTTCTTCATTTTCTAGGAAAGCTACAACTGAAGGAGTAGTTCTAGCTCCCTCAGTATTTTCTAATACCTTTGCCTGCGTTCCATCCATAATGGCTACGCATGAATTAGTTGTCCCTAAATCTATACCTATTACTTTGCTCATAATTTATGACTTATATGGGTGTTATTTTTTTATCTACAAGGCTAATTTTTATCTTTTTTATCCTCATTTTCATTATCTTTAGTGGATTTTTTCTTGCTAACACTTACAAGAGACGGTCTTAACAACCTTTCCCCAAGCATGTAGCCAGCCTGTATTTCATGAAGAATTTTGCCTGGTTCTTTTTCATCATCTTCAACTTCAGACATTGCTTGATGAAAATTAGGATCAAACGTCTGATTACCAACTTCAATTTTTTTGATTCTATTTTTCTCAAATATTGAAATGAGATCTTTTTCAATAATTGTTAAATTTTCTAAAAATTTATCTAAATCTTTATTAGTTTTTAGCTTTTCATCATTTTTAATAGCTTCTTTGGCTCTCTGAAGATTATCTAAGGTTGCCAAAATTTCTTTAGCAAAATTAAATGAGCCGAATTCAAATGCGTCTTTAATTTCCTTTTCGAAACGTCTTCTTTGATTTTCAATTTCGGCAAGGGATCTTAGTAATTTATCTTCGGACTCCTTTAACTTCTCTTCAATTGTTTTCTCTTTTTCGACATTATCATTTGAATGAGACTTTTTATCCTCAGGCTTATCCATCTCTGATTCAATATTTTTAACGTTATCTTCTTTATCTTTTTCACTCATTCAATTTGCTATATAGTAAGTACTTACTAAATTACTAGGCTTCATATGAAAAAAATACTGATTGGTACACATAATAAAGGAAAATTCAGAGAAATCGCATATCTTCTACCGAAAAAATATAAAAAAATTTCGCCATTATCGTTAAAAATTAAAAGTCCAAAAGAAACAGGTAAAACATTTATTTCTAATTCGAAACTTAAAGTAAAATTTTTTTCAAAATACGTAAACTACCCTGTTATATCTGATGACTCTGGACTATGTATAAGTGTTTTAAAAAATAAACCAGGAATTTATTCAGCTAGGCTTGCTAAGAAACATGGGAGTTTTTATAAAGCAATGAAATACATTTTAAAAAAAATAAAGAAAGAAAGAAATAGAAAAGCTACCTTTGTATGTAGTCTCTCTTATAAAGATAAAGTTGGTAAAATAACTTCTGTGGTTGGCAAACTCAAAGGAAATATATCTACTAAGATTTTGGGTAAAAACGGATTCGGGTATGATCCGATTTTTATACCTTTAAACAAACAAATTTCTTTTGGTCAAATGTCTAAAAATAGAAAAATAAGAATGGATCACAGATATGTGGCATTTCAAAAATTAAAGAAGAAAATTAAAATTTAATAAACTTTTTATCCTCAGTTTTATAAATATCAAGTTCCTGGGTTAATCTGCCATTTTCAAAACTAAATGTTCCAATTTTACCTTTTATTTTGTTTTTAAATAAAAAATCATTTACAGATTTAATCTCACCATTTTTCTTCCATACATAATAAATTAAACCCAAAGCATCGTAAGATAAAATAGTAATTTCATTTGGATAAATTTTAAATTTGTCAAAATATTTATTATTATATTTTCTGAATTCCTTATAATTTACTGAAGGATAATATAAATTTTTAATTGTGTTCTCGTAAAATATACTTTCATCAAACCATTGATTTATAGTTGTGAATAAAACCTTACTCTGGTTAACATCTGAGTAGACTAATGAAGTTAGAACACTTTTTAAGTTATTACCGAAGTCTATAATTATTACAGAGTCAAAATTTACATCTCCAAGTGTATAAAGTTGCTCTAATCTTTCTAATTCTCTAACAGACTGATCATCCTCTTTGTCTTCGAACATTTTTTTTCTCAATTCTAGGTTTCGTTTTCTCTGAGAATAATTTGTCAAAATTTCGATTTCACCAGTAAGAACCTCTGGATTAGAGCTGTAAGTGAATTTTTTAATATTTTTTAAATTTAAATCATTTATTTTTTTTTCAATTAGTTCAAAATATTCATTTTTTGGATACATAATAACTGTTTTCTTCTTCTCTAATTTCTTAATAAATTTTGTTAAAGCATCAAGCTGAGACTCTAAGCTGATACCTATACTTATAATATTAGTTGAAAATTTAGGATTTATATTTGAAGGTGAAATAAAGATTAAATCATTAAATTTTTTAACTTCATTAAATTCACTATTAGCTATGGGCCCAATTATAATTTTTGCACCACTTGATTTTATCTCGTTAATAGCTCCATTAAGTTTTTCCTTATTATTAAAACCAGAGTCCCTTGGAATTATAATTACATTTTTATCATCTATTTCTTCAAGAGCTAACTGTAGCGAGTATAAAAGAGATTTTCCAACTTCACTGTAGGGACCAGAAAGAGGTGCCAACAAACCCACTTTAAGTGTTTTATTGTTCTCTTCACTAAATAGATTAGAATTAAATATAAATAGTATATAAAAGACTATAGTAAAAATTTTAAATTTCATAATGAAATTACTTTCAAAACACTTATATATTGTTTCCACACCTATTGGAAACTTAGATGATATCACTTTTAGGGCTTTAGAGACTTTAAAATACTCAGACATAATTCTTTGTGAAGACACTAGACGATCGATTAAACTTTTAAGTCATTATAAAATTAAAAAAAAATTAATTTCCTATCACAAATTTAATGAGAGAAAACAACTTTCAAATATCATTGAATATTTTAAAGAGGGCAAAATTTTGTCATTAATATCTGATGCCGGCACGCCTTTGCTGTCTGATCCTGGTCGATTGTTAGTAAACCAATGTATAGAAAATAATATTCAAGTGGTTCCAATACCTGGTGTTTCTTCTATTACTTCAGCACTAAGCGTATCGGGTTTTAAAGATCAATTTTTATTTTATGGTTTTTTGCCAAAAAACGAGAATGAGTTAGTAAAAGTTTTAAATTCTTTATCAAACAATACATATACTTTAGTTTTTTTCATAAATTCAAAAAAAATAAATTTTTACCTAAAAAACTTTAAAAAATTCTTTTCAGGAAGAAAAATACTTATAGCAAAAGAAATTACAAAAATTCACGAAGCTTTCATAAGAGAAAGTGTAGATAATTTAAAATTATTTAAAAATCCTCTAAAAGGAGAATTGACGATTGTTATCTCTGATCTCAATATAAAAGTTATAAAATTTGACGAGGAAAAAATTGTGAATAAGATAAAAAAATATTTAAAGAAATATACTTTGAAGGATACTGTAAGTTTAATTTTAGAAACTGAAAAAATAAACAAGAAAAAAGTTTATGATTTATGTTTAAAAATCAAAAATGAAAAAACTCTTTAGTTTAATATTTGTTTTATGTTTAACAGCATGTTCATCAGCAACACAATTTGGAGCTGGAGTTAATATTACATTTGATCCTAGAACTATTGGAATGCAAATTGACGACACAATTATGCAAAAATCTCTGTCTGCAAGATTAGCGCTTGTAGACAAAAAATACTTCTTATCTATTCAATCTGAAGTGCTCGATGGTAGAATTTTTTTATCCGGTAAAGTTGATCAACCAGAGGAAAAAATTAAAATAACCAAAATGGCTTGGGAGACTAAAGGTGTACGTTCAGTCAAAAATGCCATTACAATAAAAGGACAAAGTAATTTTAAAAATACTGCAAAAGATATTCTTATAACTAGTCAACTGAGAACTGCTTTAATTTTAAATAAAAAGACGAAATCAAGAAACTATACTTTAGAAACAGTGAACAAGAATATTTATATTTTTGGTATTGCAATGGATGAGGATGAAAAAAAAGAAGTAATGGAAGAAGCAAATAAGATTTACGATGTCGAGAAAGTTATTCCATCGATATACCTTGCTTCTGAGTTAAGCAGAACAAAGATTAACTAGAATAATCTATTACATCAGAGGAATAGGCTGCTATAGAGGCCAAATTTAAAATTTCTGATGTACTTGCTCTTAAAGGTGCAACTTCTATAGGTTGACCCAATCCAATTAATAAAGGTCCAATACTTTTACCGCCACCAAAAACTTTCATAAGTTTAGTTGATATCGCTGCACTATGTAATGCTGGCATGATTAATACATTTGCATTACCTACTATTTTTGAAAATGGATAAATTTCTTTGTATATAGGATTCAAGGCCACATCTGGCTGCATTTCACCATCAAAATCAAAATCAACTTTTTCTTTTTTCAATTTTTCAATAGCGTCTCTCACATGCCTTGTATTTCTCGATAAAGGTTTTCCAAAAGTCGAATGAGATAAAAAAGCAACTTTTGGTTCAAATCCAAACAATCTTGCTATTCGCACGCATGATTTTGAAATATTTACTAATCTTTCAGCAGATGGTAGTTCAGTAACATTAGTATCAGCTACCAGTATTGTTTTTCCTTTAGAAACAATCATTGTCATTCCAAAAATCTCCTCACCCGGTCTTGCTTCCACAACTTTTTTAAGTTTTTCAATAGAAGCAGCATAATGTCGTATATTTCCAGTTACCATTGCATCAGCATCCTTGCAAGCAATCATAGATGAACCCCATGCTATCCTATCATTTCTGACCAGACGATCTACGTCTCTTTCTAGTTGTCCTTCTCTTTGAAGTTTTGTGTATAAATGTTTAACATATTTTTCTCTCTTTTGTTTATCCGTCGAATTTACTATTTGAATTTTGTAATTTTCATTTAATCCTATTTTTTTTAATTGCTCTTTAACTCTTTTTTCAGCTCCAATTAATATTGGGATACCCAACCTATTTCTTCCAAATTCGATCGCTGCTTTGAGCATATTCTCATCTTCACCTTCGGCAAATATTACTCTTTTAGGATTTTTTCTTACTTTTGCATTTATACCTTGCATAATTGACATTGATGGATCTAATCGATTTGATAACTGATCTTTGTAGAGTTCTATGTCTTCAATTTTTTTTCTAGCAGCTCCACTTTTTATTGCTGCTTGCGCCACAGCAGCAGGTATTACACTTATTAGCCTTGGATCAAATGTCGAGGGAATAATATAATTTCTTCCATATCTTGGTCGATCTCCACCATATGCTGCAACTACCTCATCTGGAACATTTTCCCGAGCTAATAAAGCTATTGCATTCGCCGCCGCTACTTTCATTTCTTCGTTAATTGCTTTTGCTCTTACATCAAGCGCCCCTCTAAAAATATACGGAAAGCCAATAAGATTATTCACTTGATTAGGATAATCAGAGCGACCCGTAGCAATAATTGCGTCATCTCTCACTTCTTGAATTAACTCTGGTTTTATTTCAGGATCTGGATTAGCACATGCGAATATAATTGGATTTTTTGACATAGATTTTACCATCTCTTTGTTAACCACATCCTTAGCTGATAAACCAAGAAACACATCAGCGTTTTTCATCGCATCGGAAAGTGTTCTTAAATTTGTATCTATAGCAAAAGCAGATTTGAATTGATCAATATTTTTTCTCCCTTTGTAAATAACTCCTTTACTATCGCACATTATTATATTTTCATTTTTAACTCCTGAGCTTTTAAATAAATTTGCACAAGCTTGAGCTGAGGCACCAGCGCCATTAACTACTATTTTTACATCTGAAATTTTTTTCTTAGAAATGTCTAAAGCGTTAATCAAAGCTGCTGTTGTTATAATAGCAGTTCCATGTTGGTCATCATGAAAAACAGGAATATCCAATGTCTCTTTTAATTTTTGTTCTATAATAAAGCAATCAGGAGCAGCAATATCCTCAAGATTTATTCCACCAAATGTTCCACTAATATTTTTTATAGTTTCAATAATTGAACTGGTATCGTTATTATCAATTTCAATATCGATAGAGTCAATATCAGCAAAGCGTTTGAATAGAACTGATTTACCCTCCATAACAGGTTTAGATGCTAAAGACCCCAGATTTCCTAAACCCAAAATTGCAGATCCATTACTAATAACTGCAACTAAATTTCCTTTACTAGTGTAATCATATGCAAGTTCTGGATTTTTAGATATTTCTTTTACAGGTGCTGCCACTCCAGGCGAGTAGGCTAAAGATAAATCTCTCTTAGTTGTAAGTGGTTTTGACGATCCTATCTCAATTTTGCCTGACTTACCTTTTATATGAAAATCGAGTGCTTCTTTATCTGAATAGTGATCTATTTCTGTTTTTTTTGGCATTTAGTTAAATGAGTATGTAATATAAAAAATGATAATTCACTAAAAATTTATGGCCTAATTAAGAATTTATGAACCTATTATCTTCAGTATCAATATTCAGTTTTTTTACGTTAATAAGTAGAATATTAGGTTATCTGCGGGATATTTTGATAGCGGTATTTTTNGGAGCNTCAATTTTTGCTGATGCTTTTTTTGTTGCATTTAGATTACCAAATACTTTTAGACGATTATTTGCCGAAGGAACATTCAATGCAGCTTTTATACCTAGTTACACATCTGCAAAAGTCGAAGATAAAAAAAAGGGTAAAAAGTTTGCTAACGATGTTTTAAGTTCTTTATTTTTAATTTTATTGTTTATAGTGACAATAGTAGAAATTTTTACTCCGTACTTAATTTATATTATTGCACCAGGTTTTTCAGAAGATCAAATAAAATTTAATTTAGCTGTCGAACTTACGAGAATTACATTTCCATTTTTATTATTTATAAGTTTGTCATCTTTTTTTGCCGGCATACTCAATTCTAATAATAAATTTGCAGCTGCTGCTGCTGCACCTATCATATTAAATATAGTTTTAATTTTAAGTTTAATCTACTCTTACATGCAAGGATTAAATTATGTAAATCAACTTTCTTATGGTGTCACTATAGCAGGTATAATCCAACTATCTTTTTTAATCTATGTTACTAAAAAATTTTATAAACCTGCTCTTAGTTTTAGTTTAAAATTTAGCAGTAAAGTAAAATTTTTTTTTAAAAAACTAATACCAAGTATTTTATCTTCAGGTGTCACTCAAATTAATATTTTAGTTGGAACAATAATAGCTTCTTTTCAATCGGGTGCAGTATCCTATCTATATTATGCTGATAGAGTTTATCAAATTAATCTTGCTTTAGCAGGAATAGCTGTTGGAACCGTTTCTTTACCAGTTCTGTCTAAAGCTTTTAAAATGAAAAATGTTAAAAAAATTTCTGATATACAAAACAAATCTTTTGAACTTTCACTCCTATTTTCTATTCCTGCGAGCTTTGGATTAATTTTTGCATCGAACGAAATAGTTAATGCATTATTTGGATACGGCTCTTTTTCTGTAAATGATGTTGAAATGACANCNGCTGCCTTAAAGTTTTTTGGATATGGNGTNCCAGCTTTTGCATTNATAAAAATTTTATCAAATTTCTTTTTTGCAAGAGATAATACNAAAANACCTTTNTATNTTTCTNNATTCATTGTTNTTTTNAANATTTTGATTAGNGTAAGTNTTTTTAACAAAATTGGTTTTATTATTATTCCAATTGCAACATCAATTTCAACTTGGATTGGAGTTTTAATTTATATCTATTTATTAAATAGTAAAAAAATTTTACTGTTAAAAAATCAATTAATATTAAATTTTATTAAGATATTGATTTCAACAATTATTATGGTGTCTATATTAATATTTTCTTTAAACAGGTTCTCAAATTATTTAGACTATAGCTATAATTATAAAGCAGTTTATCTAATATCAATTGTAGCTTTTGTGGGTATGTTTTATTTATTATCATGTTATTTATTAGGAATATTAAAACTTAAAAATTATAAAACAAATTGAATGAGCAATAAAAAATTAGTTTTTTCAGGAGTTCAGCCTACGGGTAATCTTCATTTAGGAAATTATTTAGGAGCACTAAAAAACTTTGTTTCATTACAAAAAGAGATGGAATGTATTTATTGTGTTGTTGACTTGCATGCTATCACTGTCTTTCAAGATCCAAAGCATTTACATGATAATGTTTTAGAAACCACAGCGAGTTTTCTAGCTACTGGTTTAGACCCTAATAAAAGTATAATATTTAATCAATCTTCAGTCTCTGGTCATGCTGAGCTTGCATGGATTCTAAACTGTGTTTCAAGAATTGGTTGGTTAAATAGAATGACACAATTTAAAGATAAAGCTGGATCAGATAAAGAAAAGGCTAGTGTTGGACTTTATATTTATCCTAATCTTATGGCTGCAGATATTTTACTTTATAAAGCTACGCATGTTCCAGTTGGAGCTGATCAAAAACAACATTTAGAATTATCTCGTGATATAGCTCAGAAATTTAATAAGGATTTTAGTTGCAAAGACTTTTTTCCTTTACCGGAGCCTTTAATACCTAAAAATATTTCTAGAGTCATGAGTTTGAGAGATGGAAAAAATAAAATGAGTAAATCTGAAGAGTCTGATTATTCAAGAATAAATTTAAGAGATAATGCTGATGAAATAAATAAAAAAATAAAAAAAGCAAAGTCAGATTCTGACTCAATACCGGGAGAGATCAAGTCTCTCGAAAAAAAACCGGAGTCTTTAAATCTTATTACTATTTACTCTGAACTAACAAAAAGTAGTCTAGAAAAAACAATCTCAGAAATGGCAGGAAAAGAGTATTCATATTTAAAAAAAAAATTAGCTGAAGTTTTAATTAACGAAATAACTCCTGTCGGAAAAGAAATTCAAAAATTACTTGAAGATAAGTCGCACTTAAAAAATATTTTAAAAAAAGGCACTGAAAAAGCTAGCATAATTGCTGAGGAAAACCTTAAGAATATACGTGAAAAAGTGGGCTTGATATAATATAAAAAGCTTTAATGATACAAACAGAAACAACACCAAATCCAGACTCTTTAAAATTTTTGTCAGATAAAACGATATCTGCTATTGGAACAGAGGAATTTATAAAAGATCAGAGATAAAGAGATAGGTATTCCTTTTGTTGAAGAATTATTGAACTTCAATGGGGTAGAATTAATTTTGTTATCAGAAAAATTTCTCTCAGTTAAAAAAACTAAAGAAGTCTCATGGAATGAGCTAAAACCCATGGTGATCTCCCATTTAAATGACTATTTTGAAAAAAATGAAGGCCCAATACTAAGAAAAAGCGAAAAAATTGGGGATAATGGTAATACAGATAATGAAACTGTGAATAAAATTATTGAAGTTTTAGATACAAAAATACGTCCAGCTGTGGCAAGAGATGGTGGGGATATAAAATTTAAATCTTTTGAAAACGGAGTTGTTAAAGTTCAATTACAAGGAAGTTGTTCAGGATGTCCAAGTTCGTTAATGACTTTAAAACAAGGGGTTCAAAATCTTTTAAAACATTACGTAAAAGAAGTTAACTCAGTTGAGGCTATAAAATGAAAAAAAAGTTAAGTTATAGAGATAAACTTGTTGAGCTTGCTTATATTTATGATGTTAAGGAAATCAAAGATTATGAAAAAAGTAGAAAAAACTTAACATCAGGTCAATTAGAGCTTATTTTAAAAAAGAATAAGATAGTAATACCAAAAGATTTCAAATCAAATTTTTTAAGAGATAATTTCATCAAACCTGTTGGAAGAATAAAAACCAACCTTATTGAATATAAAGAAAATAAAATTAAAGATAAAAATAGAGCAATAAGAAAATTAGAAAACTTTAAACTTGATAGCAGCAGAAAAATCGGAAGAACATTTAAAGATATTTGGAAACAACTAGGTCAAATTGGATTAAACTTTTTAAATATAATCCCAAAATTAGGTCAAGTTATTTACGAATTCTTTGGGAAATTATTTACAGATTTGTTTCATGGAATTTACGCCCAGCAAATAGAGCCACAAAAAGCTAAGCGAGTAATTATAGCTATTGCATCAGTCGCTGTAATTGCAACTGTAGCATATAGCGGTATAAATTACATTTCTGATAATGAATTAGCAAAAAAACCTGAGGTTAAAAAAGAGGTAAAAACACCTGAAATAAAAAAAGAAGTAAAAAAACCTGAAATTAAAAAAAAGGAAAAAAAACTTGAAGTTAAAAAAGAGGTAAAAAAACCAAAACTTGAGGTTAAAAGAAAAAGTGTTGATGAAGTAATTTTACCAAACTTAAATCTTAAAACAGAGACAGTTTTAAATCTCTTCAAGGATGTAGAGTATGATCTTGGAAAAGTTCGTACGCAAAAATTAGTAAAGCCAATTTATTTTACTCAATTTCCAAGAGACTTAGATGCCTTACAAAGTACAAAATTAAAAAAAGAAACATTTATCAAAATAGTACTACCACTGATTGTTGCTGAAAATGAGAGAATTAAAGAAGATAGGGAGAAATTATTACTAGTGTCAAAAAAAAAATATACAACTGACTTAGAAAAACAATGGATTAGACAGAAACTTTTAGAATATAAAGTAAAAAAAGGAGATATGAAGCAGCTATTAATTCGAATGGATATCATACCAACATCTATAGCACTTGCTCAAGCTGCAAAAGAAAGTGGATGGGGAACGTCTAGATTTGCTTTAGAAGGAAATGCCATTTTTGGTCAATGGACTTGGAGTGGCCAAGGAATTGCTCCACTAGATCGAGAAAGCAATAAAAATCACAAAATTTTAAAATTTCCAATTTTGAGAGCTTCAGTTAAAGCTTATCAAAATAATCTAAACACACATAAAAGTTATACAAAGTTTAGAGAAAAAAGATCAAGTTTGAGAGAAAAAAATAAAAAAATAGCAGGTTTGGAATTGACGGATACACTAAATAATTATGCACAAACTGGCACTGAATACACAAAAATTCTTAATCAAATTATCAAACAAAATAGACTTACTGATTTTGAACCAGTTAGGTTAGTCAATTCTGTAAAAAAAATAGAATTAACTTCATAAAAATCTTACCTATCACTTACCACATATTGTAAACCTAACCATCTCCAAAAACCACTTGCATCTCTAAGAGAACAATTGATTCTTCCTCGTTCTCCAACAAACTTTTCTTCTATATTAATTAACAAAACATTTGAGCTTTCAAATTCAAGGTCTGATTGTCTCCATCTATTTCCTTCATTTGAATAACAACTCAATGATTTTAAATTATCAATGTTTTCATAAAATATAATTTTTACTTTTGGAGGATTATTTTTTTGCAAAAGATATTTTTCACGAGGAAACGTTTCTTTATATTTAAAAGGCAGTGTTTCAGTTAAAGATTTAAATCTTTTTAATTCACCATATTTTTCATTGATTGGAAATCTTGGTAATTCATAAAAATCTTTAGTTTCATCCATAACACCAGAGTGTTGGCCAAAAGCATATTTAAAACCAAGTGTTTTAATTAAATTTTTAAATTCAATACTATATTCTCCAAAAGGATATGAAAAAAAATCAGAATTTTTACCTAATTCTTTTTTAAAAATTGCAATAGATTTTTCTATATCCTGTTTTATGAATTCATTACTCTCATCAACTAAATATTCGTGAGTATGACTATGATTGCCTATTTCAACAAATTCCTCCTTATTAATTTCTCTAATTTGATCCCATGTCATATAATTAAACGAGCCAACTTCTCTTGTGCTTACAAAAAGAATGAAAGGTATTTTCTTTTTTTTCAATATAGGCCAAGCATTATTATAAAAAGATGAAAAACCATCATCTATTGTTAATAGAATTTTCCTTTCCTTTTTTTTGTTTTTTAAATCATTTTCAAAATTTTTTGGGTTGACAAATTCTATATCGCCTTTCTCAATAATTTTTAAATGTTCCATAAAATCATTCATCTTTATATTAGTTGATGGGTATTTATTTTCTTCAAACCTATGATACATTATCGAAATAATTCCAAAATCATCGATTTTCTCTGTTTCTAAACTTGAATACAAATTGTTTTGAAAAGTTAAAAAAGTTATAAATAAGTAAATGATAAAAGACTTTTTGATTTTGAATTGCATAGGCAAAAATGATAAAATTGGTTTAAAAATTGATAATAAATTTTATATTCATGATTTGAAACAAAAAAAAAATAAAAACGATGAATTAGCTTCAATCATATTAAATCTTCTCAAAAAATACAAAGTAAAAATTGATAAAAATTTTTCTATTTTGGTTAATAGTGGGCCGGGAAGTTTTTCATCTATACGAATTTCCCTGGCTGTGGCAAAAGGAATAAAAATATCAAAAAAAATAAATTTATTTGGATTTAAGAACTCTGATCTTGGTCAATTTAACCTTAATAACATTGAACTTTTAATAAAAAAAAAATTGGTACAAAAAAATTTGATTAAACCCTTATATATAAGTTAGATTGATAAAATGAATTCTATTGAAGATAAATGTAAAAAAAAAGGTGTTCGGCTCACAGATCAAAGAAAGATTATAGCTGAGGTAATGTCAGAGTCAAAAGATCACCCAGATGTAGATGAACTTCACAAAAGAGTAAGTGAAGTAGATAAAAAAATTAGTATTGCCACAGTCTATCGAACTGTAAAACTTTTTGAAGAAGCAGGTATTTTAGAAAAACACGAATTTAAAGGTGGTAAGGCAAGATACGAACAGTCTCCAGACGAACATCATGATCACTTAATTGATATAAATAGTGGTGAGATAATAGAATTTGTTGATAAAGATATTGAAAAACTGCAAAATGAAGTAGCAAAAAAATTAGGTTATAAACTTGTTGATCATAAGTTAGAACTTTATGGATCCAAAATAAAAAAATAGCTTTGCAAAAAAAAATTTTTATTAGAACTCTTGGGTGTCAAATGAATGAATACGATAGCAATCGTATTTTAGATTTAACGAAAAAAATAAATTATATTTCGACTAAAAAAATTGAAGAAGCAAATTGTTATATTTTAAACACTTGCCACATTAGAGAAAAAGCCACTGATAAAGTTTATCATGATATTGGTAGGTTAAAGAAAGAATTTAGAAACAAAACTAAACCAATAGTATTAGTTGCTGGCTGTGTCGCTCAAGCTGAAGGAGAGGTAATTTTAAAAAAAGAAAAGTATATTGACGCTGTGATTGGACCACAATCTTATCATCAAATTAATCAAACGATCCGAAAGTTAGAGAGAAGGGAAAAATTTATTAATCTAACAAATTTTGATGTAATAGAAAAATTTGATAGTTTAAATAGTATTAAAAATACTGACAATAAAATTTCTGCATTTCTCACAATACAAGAAGGTTGTGATAAATTCTGCAAGTTTTGTGTTGTGCCTTACACTCGTGGTGCAGAATACTCCAGATCTTTAAAAGAAATAGTAGTAGAGGCAAAGCAACTAGTTGATAATGGTGCTAAAGAAATTACTTTGCTGGGGCAAAATGTAAACGCATTTAATCATGATAAGAAAAAACTTTCAGATTTGATCAATGAAATATCTGAAATAAACAATTTGGAGAGAATTAGGTACTCGACTTCTCATCCATTAGATTTTTCCAAAGATCTTGTAAAGGTTCACAAAAGTAATAAAAAATTAATGCCATTAATTCATTTACCGGTTCAAAGTGGTTCCAATCAAGTACTTAAGGCAATGAATCGTAATCATACTATTGAAAAATATTTGGATATTGTAAGAGAACTAAAAGAGGCAAGGTCTGATTTAAAATTTTCAAGTGATTTTATAATTGGGTATCCAGGTGAAACAGATGATGATTTTCAAAAAACTATATCTATTATGAATGAAATAAAGTTTATAAACTCATTTTCATTTTTATTTAGTGCGAGACCTGGAACACCAGCCTTTAATTTAAAAAAAACAAATCAAAATATAGCTAAAGAAAGATTAATTATTTTTCAAAAAATTGCAGAAAAAATTAAAATAGATTATAGAAAATCCTTAATAAATAAAAATTCAAAAGTTTTATTTGAAAATAAAATGAAAATTAATAATAGATATTTTGGGAGAGATGAATTTTTCAATTCAGTGATTGTTGAAAGTGATGAAAATTTACAGGGTAAAATAAAAAGTGTGAAAATTTTAAATGTAAACCAAAATACCTTATTTGGGAAATTAATATCAAATCAAAATCATGAAAATTATGCTGCTTAAATAATAAATGTCTGAAATAAGTAAATTAGAACAAAATTTTGTAATAAAAAAAATAGATCAAGAAACTACCAACATATCCATTAATGATAATGAAATGTTAATGGCCATAGTTGGTCAATTCGATCAAAATTTAAAAGATTTATCTAAGTTTACTAAAACAGATATTTATTTTAGAGGTAATTCAATTACCTGCAAAGGAGATCAAGATAAATTAATAGTATTTTGTGAAGCAATAAAATTTCTGGTTAATAAATACTTTTTAACCAATATTATTGAAAAAGAGGATATACTTCTTTCAGTGAAAAAAAATTTAAAAACTGAAGACACAAATATTAAAANTATTAATCAACTTATNAAGACTCCAAAAAAATCGGTTATAGCGAGATCTGCAAAACAATCAGAATATATAAAAGCTTTAAAAGAGAATGATATAGTAATGTCTCTCGGGCCAGCTGGAACTGGTAAAAGTTTTTTAGCTGTCTCTGTAGCAATAACATTATTGATGGAAAAGAAAATTGATAGAGTAATATTGTCCAGACCAGCAGTTGAAGCAGGTGAAAAATTAGGTTTTCTGCCGGGTGACATGAAAGAGAAAGTTGATCCTTATCTTAGGCCTTTATATGATGCATTATACGAACTTTTTGGAGCTGATAAAATTGAAAAAAAGATTGAAAGTGGTGAAATCGAGATTGCACCATTAGCATTTATGAGAGGGAGAACATTAAAAAATTGTTTTGCAATTCTAGATGAAGCACAAAATGCAACAGAAACACAGATTAAAATGTTTTTAACTAGGATTGGTGAAAACTCAAAATTAGTTGTTAATGGAGATCCTAGCCAAGTAGATTTAATTAATAAAACACATTCAGGATTAATTAAATCAAAGAATATTCTTAAAAATTTAAAAGAAATTAAAATAATTGAATTTGATCATAATGATGTAGTTAGACATCCACTTGTTTCAAAAATCATTAGAGCTTATCAAAGTAAAAGCACTGATGATAAAAATTAATGTAGTTACAAACAATATAAATTGGTTTGATCATATTAAAAATCCTAATAATTATTTTGATCGAAAAACAAAAAAATTTAATTCCAAATATAAAAAAAACGCGAAAAATGTATTTTTCTGCACTATATTGCTTTCGAACAATCTTGAAATTAAAAAGTTAAACAAAAAATTTAGGAATAAAAATAAATCAACGGACATACTATCATTTCCATTTCAAACTAAATTGGAGTTAAAAAAAAAATTAAAAAAGGAAAAAGAAATTTATCTTGGCGATATAATAATAAGCTTAGATAAAGTTAGAGATAAAAAAATAATTAGAAATTTTCAAACTGAATTTGATAAATTATGGATTCATGGGTTGGTTCATCTCTTTGGTTATGATCACAAGAGAAATAAAGATTTTATCAAAATGAGAAGGATTGAAAAAAAATATTTTAATTTTATTAATGCTTGAAAGATCCTTAAATAATCGTTTTTTGACATTATACATGATCCCCTTTGTAATGGGATCATTAACAACATTATCCTTTCAACCATTTAATTTTACAATAATTAATTTTTTTATCTTCCCAATATTCTTTTATCTGATTAATTATATTAACAAAAAATCAAAAAATGTTTATAGAAGCAAACCATACAAAAAAAATCTTTTTCAATTTGGATTATTATTTGGTTTTGGTTTTTATTTGAGTGGTATTTCATGGATTACTAATTCTTTAACTTTTGATGAAAATTTTAAAATTTTAATTCCATTTGCTTTAATATTAATACCTTTATTTTTGAGTTTATTTATGGCTTTAACTATTTTATTCGTTGGACCATTTCTAAAACTCAATTTCTCCTCATTGATTCTTTTTACAGCAAGTGTAGCATTTTCAGATTACTTAAGAGCAAAATTATTAACAGGTTTTCCTTGGAACTTATGGGCTTATAGCATGAGTTGGGCAAATGAAATGTTGCAGATTGTAAATGTAATTGGCCTATATTCTTATAATTTATTTTTAATAACACTTTTTACTTCGCCAATAATTTTTTTTTTTTAGATTTAAAGCTACAAATAAATTTTTAAGTGGCTTACTATTTGTATTAATATTCTTAACTTTATATATCTATGGGAGCTATGAAATTAATAAAAATGATAAACTCTTAGATAAAGTTGAAGATAAAATAAATGTCAAAATCGTTTCACCTAATTTTGATCTGAAGTATGGCCTCGGTCAAGAAGAGATCAAAGACAGATTGAAAAAATTAATAAGATATAGCGATCCTAATAAAAAAATTAAAACACTATTTGTGTGGCCTGAAGGAGTTTTTAGCGGTTATAGTTTTAAGGATATTTTAATTTTTAGAGACGAAGTGCTTAATATTTTCTCAAAAAAACACTTGATATTATTTGGAGTGAATAAATTAGACGAGTCAAAAGAAAAATTTTATAATAGTATGGTTGTCATAAATAATAATTTTGAAATAATACAAAGTTATAATAAACAAAAATTAGTCCCATTTGGAGAATTCTTACCTTATGAAAGTTTTTTCACTAGTTTAGGTTTAAAAAAAATTACAGAAGGTTACGGATCTTTTTTAAAGGGTGAAAAAAATAACAATCTTTTAATAGATAAANTAAATATTATTCCTTTAATTTGCTATGAGGTTATTTTTACTGATTTTATACAAAAGTCTGATCCGAATTCTAATTTAATAATAAACATATCAGAGGATGGCTGGTTTGGTCAGTCTATTGGTCCAGATCAACACTTTGCAAAATCAATTTTTAGATCTATAGAAAACAATACTTTTTTTTTAAGATCGACGAATAAGGGTGTAAGTGCAATTATTGATAATAAAGGCAATATAATAAAACAATTAAAACGAAATGAAGCGGGAAATATAGAATTTGAGGTGCCATTAATAAAATCAAATAAAATCAAAAATGATTTGATCTTTTTTGCACTTTTAATTACATATCTTTTTATCTTTTTAATTAACAAGAAAAAAAATGCAAAATAATAAATATTTATTTACAAGNGAGTCTGTTTCTGAAGGTCATCCAGATAAAGTATGCGACAGAATTTCCGACATGATTGTGGACTCTTATCTTTCGAAAGATCCTGTATCAAGAGTAGCATGCGAAACATTAACAACAACTAACAAAGTTGTTTTAGCCGGTGAAACAAGAGGTCCAAAGATTGATAAAGAGGAGATAATTTCTAAAGTAAGAGATTGTATTAAAGATATAGGTTATGACCAAGATGGCTTCAGTTGGAAAACAGCAAACATAGAAACATTTCTTCATGAACAATCTAAAGATATTGCGATGGGAGTTGACTCAAAAGATAATAAAGATGAAGGAGCCGGTGACCAAGGAATTATGTTTGGCTTTGCCTGTAATGAAACTGAGGAATTAATGCCAGCACCTATTCACTATTCACACAAAATTTTACGATTAATGGCTGAAGATAGAAAAAATGGAATTCTAAAAGGAATAGAGCCGGATTCTAAAAGTCAAGTCACAATGCTCTATGAGAATGAGAAACCCGTCAAAGTCACTTCTGTAGTAATTTCAACTCAACATTCTAAAGATCTTGATCAAGAAAAAGTTAAGGAAGCAGTAATACCATATATCAAAAAATCTATTCCTAAAAGCTATCTCACTGATCTTGATACTAAAGAGATTTATATTAATCCTACTGGTCAATTTATTATTGGTGGACCAGATGGAGATACAGGTTTGACTGGAAGAAAAATAATAGTTGACACTTATGGTGGAGCTGCTCCACATGGTGGTGGCGCGTTTTCAGGCAAAGATCCAACAAAAGTTGATAGGTCAGCAGCTTACGCTTCAAGATATTTAGCTAAAAATGTGGTAGCAGCAGGTGTTTCTGAAAAATGTTTAATTCAATTAGCTTACGCTATTGGAGTATCTAAACCTTTATCAATTTTTATTAAACTTGCGAACGGTGATGAAGCAAAAGTAGATATGGTTAAAAAAATAATAGAGGAAAATTTTAATTTATCTCCAAGAGGAATTCGTGAAATGCTTAAACTTAATAATCCTATATATGAAATTACATCTGCTTATGGGCATTTTGGTAGGAAGCCTACAAATAAAGGCGAATTTACTTGGGAAAAAACAGATAAAATAGATTTATTTAAATTGTAATCTTGAAAAAACCNTAATTTTCTTTTAAAANAACANATAAATTATNGAACTTNNNAAATGGGCACNAGCCCATTTTTTTTTAGGAGA
>FUFK010079402.1_pt1 | contig 20106 bp, 12 predicted proteins | sample 1021851 | NCBI WGS metagenome assembly FUFK01 (sample SAMEA51879418, study PRJEB19060) | metagenome
GGCGGTTTATAACGACTATGAGATTCGTATAAACATTAATCAGTTGATTGAGAAGAGGATCCCTTGTTGTGATCTTCTTCATCCTGATCATTGTTTAACAGAGAAGCAAGTGGCAGAGATAGCTCATGATGTAAGAATGGATATTGACTTACATCCTATCTACAAGCAAGTGGATAGACATATCATGCAGTATGTGGAAGCAGCTGGTATTGATAACAAAGATCATTGGGTTGAAGAGAAACTACTTGATCTTCCTGATGAGGAAGGTATATCTTTTGATTAAGGAATTGTAAAGAACTCATTATGGCGATATATAAGAATAACAAGATCACTATTGATCTAACTGAGTTAGTCGAGATTAGGGCGCAAGTAACCAAACAGGAACTCTCTGAGTATGAAGTTGAACAGATAGCAAGTGCATTACAGCATACGTTAACTTGGGATACTTTGTTCTTCATGGTAGATACTGCAATACTAGATTTTGTTGGTATGAATCCAGTTGAGTATGGCAGTGAAATGAATGAGTCTTGGTTATTGGAGATTGAGCGCAATAAGAAGAAGTTTAAGATGGTAGATTTAAAAGGAGGTTCATGGACAATTCAAGTACCACAACGGATCAAGGATTAAAGTCTTATCACATTTATTTCGAGGATAAGTGTTTGTTTAAGAACTTAACTGAAGAAGAGTTCGATTTGATATGGGCGAAGTTATATCGTTCATATCATACAGATAGTTTGTCGTTCTCTGTCTGTATAGGAGATGAGTGTTTAAGGGAGGAGGCTTCCTTTTAATGCACCCGCTTGATCATTTGGAAGATTTTACTGACGATTGGGTTTCACATCTACAGGAGCCTGATCCAATTAGTCCTGATTATAATGGACCTCGTTGTCCCTTTGCGAAGAAGGCGAGAGATGAGAATCGTCTCAGTTTTAGAAAGGTATATGACTATTTCTCTGCATATGACTTCTGGGAAGTCGTGTCGGAAGAGTGTGATAAGTTTGATGGCAGTAAGGATGTAGTAATAGTTGCAGCACACAGTAATGCGAATCATATTAATCCAGAGACAATGGGTGGAGGAGTTGACGCTCTGAATACTTTATTGAACTGTCAGGGAAAAGATTTATGGTTACTTACAAAGGTTGATCATCTGTTTACCATTGTGATGATTCAAAAAATAACCGTTTTAGACGACTCTGCCAAACTTCTGGCAAGTAAGGGATATTATACGACTAGATATAGTGACAAACAAATGGAGAAGGTAGTTACTGGTCGCAGAAAGTATCGGGATAAACTGACAAAAAAAATCGAACGTACACCACTCTAAGAAACCAAAATGTATAGATAGAAACATAATGAACTTACAAGATACAATGCAGCTCGATCTCGACGCTGGAACAATGGAATTACTATACGAATCAATTCAGTTCCGTCTCGAAAATGATAATCACTTAATGTACCATCCCGACATTCGCAAAGACCTTGAAGATTTGCTTGCTGAATGGGAAGATGAGTACGTTTAACGTCTATATTGGCGAGAACTTAATCATGGAAAAAGTTCCGCACCACGATATTAAACATAAGCTAGAATATATAAGGGAATATTTCAAACATTATCCGAGTGATGATCTCCGTACTCAGGAGATAAAAGTTGTTAAGAATTGACAACTATATAATAGGACACTGGACAGATTGATTGATCGGTGTTATACTTACTATGTACTGATAACATGTTATGGCAAAAGGATTTACAGTAAAAGCAAACGCTCCTAAAACAAAGAAGGTTGAGGACGACTTTAATTTAGAGGAAGCGAAAGCATTAGCAAAAGGAAAAGCAATAGTATTCTGTCTGCCAGGACGCGGAGTATCATATATCTTCCTCAAGAACTTCGTTCAACTCTGTTTTGACCTTGTTCAGAATGGCTCTTCGATTCAGATTAGTCAAGACTATAGTTCAATGGTTAACTTCGCACGTTGTAAGTGCTTAGGAGCGAATGTACTCCGTGGTCCTGATCAGATTCCTTGGGATGGAAAACTTAAGTACGATTATCAATTATGGATTGATTCCGATATTGTATTCGATACTGAGAAGTTCTACCGTCTTGTATGGATGCAAAAGGATATCGCTGGTGGTTGGTATTGCACAGAGGATGGAAAGACTACATCTGTGGCACATTGGTTAGAAGAAGAGGACTTTGCAAAGAACGGCGGAGTCATGAATCATGAAACCATTGAATCTATCTCTCGTAGACGCAAACCATTCACAGTTGACTACACTGGTTTTGGTTGGTTACTTATCAAAAATGGTGTATTCGAGCATAAGGATATGAAATACCCTTGGTTCGCACCAAAGATGCAAGTCTTTGACTCAGGAGAAGTCCAAGATATGTGCGGAGAAGACGTTTCTTTCTGCTTAGATGCAAAAGAAGCGGGTATGGAGATCTGGATTGATCCTAAGATTAGAGTAGGACACGAGAAAACGAGGATTATTTAATGGATTTTAACAATGGACACGCATGGCGAATAGAGGAATTGACCACTTCTGGGTGGTCAGTTCAAGATCCGAAGAGAGATGTGAAGCTTTCAAAGGAAAATGCAACCGCAAGATTGAATTTTTACCTTGGTGAAGGTGTTTCTCCTGACAGAATAAGAGCTGTTCCTGATAAATAGAAAGAAAACAGGTAAAAATTATGGATTCAGATCCAACTAAGTCGCCTCTTAATGTAGAAAGTGCTGGTTTTAAAGGTGGAAGTGTAAAAGGACAGTATGATGTGAGCGCTCAAGCACGAAAAAAGGCTGCTGCAAACAGTAATTCTGGACAATCTCCCCTCGCTGCTGGTTAAAATTAAGAAAAAAACTTTTCAAGACCCTCAAAAGGGTCTTTTTTTGTGTCTAAATACATAATGATAATATTTTTGTCGATATATGAAACTCAAGAATACTCAATTTAGTGTGCCTAATGATGGTTTTATCGAAAAACCAGAAGAAGATGACACAATTTTGCGTGAAGTTGTAGGTGATGACTCTAACGATAAGAAAAGAAAACAAAATTTGAGTGAATAATGCCTAGTATTGACAGAGAATTAAACACAAGTCGAGATTTTAGAGACATAAGCCTTACTTTTGCAAGGCATCCTGTCACTAATGACATTGGCGTGTTCGTAAATGAGAACGCCATTAAGAGATCTGTGCAGAATCTTTGTCGAACAAAACTAGGAGAGCGATTTTACAACCCTATTTTAGGAAGTAACATTGATAATTCCATGTTTGAGCCAGCAGGACCAGACATAGCCTTAGAATTAGAGGACGATATTGAACTTTTATTGGAAAACTTTGAACCTAGAGTTAGACAAGTTAAGGTAAGAGTGTCATATCCTGTCGATACTAATGAATTAGTCGTAGAAATTAGTTATGATATCGTGGGAATAGTAGCCCCAAGACAAAATGTTGACTTTATTCTCCAATCAACTAGAATATAATGTCTTTTAACCAGTTTACAAACTTAGATTTTGCTGATCTAAGAGCACAAATTAAAGATTACCTTCGTGTAAACAGTGATTTCGCTGATTTTGACTTTGAAGGATCGAACTTTTCGACCTTGATTGACCTTTTAGCGTACAACACTTACATAACTGCTTACAATACTAACATGGCAGTTAACGAATGTTTCCTTGACAGTGCAACTTTGCGTGAAAACGTCGTTTCACTCGCTAGAAATATTGGTTATGTGCCTAGATCTAGTAGATCTGCGATGGCAACCATTAATTTTAGTGTTGATATGTTCGATAATGACACTAGACTCGTAACTTTGAAGGCTGGACAGGTTGCAGTAGGTAATCAAGTTGGTGGATCTTACATTTTTTCAATTCCAGACGACTTTGTTGCTACAACTGACGACAATAATATCGCATTTTTTGAAAACTTGAACATTTACGAAGGAGTTTACCTTCAAAAAGTTTTTCAGATTGATTATTCTCAACCAAATCAGCGTTTTATTCTTCCAAACTCGAATATTGACACAACTTCTATCCGTGTTACAGTCGAATCTACAACAAAAGAGATTTATACGCTGTATGATAACATTTTAAGAGTTGATGCTACCTCAAAACTCTTCTTAATTCAAGAAATTGAAGATGAACATTACGAAATTTTGTTCGGAGACGGCATTTTAGGTACAAAACCGCCTTCTGGAGCAATCGTAACTGTTTCTTACATCGTTACAAACGGAAGACTCGGAAATAATGCTAAAAATTTCTCATTTGTTGGAATTTTAGAAGACGATCAATCATTGCCAGTCACAACTGGTATTTCAATCATCTCAACTTCCAATAAAGCTTCAATGGGAGACGATATTGAAGATATTAGTTCGATCAAATACCTAGCACCTCGTATATACTCCTCACAATACCGTGCAGTAACGGCAAGTGACTATTCTGGTATCATTCCATTCGTATATCCTAACGTCGAGTCTGTGACCGCCTACGGTGGAGAGGAGTTAGATCCTCCTGAGTTTGGAAAAGTGTTTATTTCCATCAAACCAAGAAACGGTTCTTTCCTTTCACAGATTACAAAGGACGATATCTCTAGACAACTCAAACAATATTCAATCGCTGGTATCAAACCAGAAATTATTGACCTTAAGTATCTTTATGTTGAAGTTGACACTTCTGTTTACTATAACAGTAACGCAGTTTCAGATACCACTGAATTAATCACATCTGTAACCAAAGCCTTAACTTCATATTCAAGATCATCTGACATTAATGACTTTGGTGGTAGATTTAAGTACTCTAAAGTTGTTGGATTGATTGATGACTCTGCCAGAGGTGTTACTTCCAACATTACAAGAGTCAAAATGAGAAGGGACTTGAATCCTGAGTTCAATACTTTCGCAACTTATGAACTTTGCTACGGAAATGCCTTTTACGACCAACCAAACGGATATGGCATACGTTCTACAGGGTTTACAGTCAATGATATAGATGGAACTCTGTATCTTGGTGATATTCCTACAGCTGGAACATCTTTTGGTAAACTTGTTTTCTTTAAACTTGTAAATAACCTTCCTTTGATCGTAAAGAACGATGCTGGGACTGTGGATTACGTTCACGGAGAGATTAATTTAGATGTGGTAAATATAACAGGATCTATGCTTCCAAGTGGATTGATTCAAGTTGAAGCAATACCCGATTCTAATGATGTAATTGCATTGAAAGATCTGTACTTACAGTTAGACGTTACTAACAGTACAGTTAACGCACTTCCTGACGTTGTATCCTCTGGTGAGAATACATCTGCTACTTCTTACGTCACAACATCTAGTTACGCTAGCGAAACAATCTACACAAGGTAAATGACAGATATTAAAAGAGTAAAAGTCTCTCATGTCATACAATCACAGATTCCAGAATTTCTAAATGAGGAATCACCTCTTTTTGCGAGCTTTTTAAATCAATATTACGCATCTCAAGAACATAGTTCTGGTGTAACTGACCTTGCCAACAATCTTCCTGAGTATAGAAAGATTGGTGCTTTCAATAATGAGACTTTAGTAACTTCTACAACTCTTACTTCCAACTTGTTTGCTGGTTCTACCACTATAAACGTAGAATCGACTGTTGGATGGCCAGATACCTATGGATTGTTGAAAATTGATAATGAAATCATCACATACACTGCTAAGACAGCTACATCCTTTACTGGATGTGCTAGAGGATTCAGTGGTATTGATCAAATATCAAAAGAAGACGATGCTGAGTTTCTAAGCTTCACATCAACGACTGCTAATCAGCACTTAACTGGTGCCACAGTCACTAACTTAAGTAATCTATTCTTACAGACCTTCTTCACCAAGTTTAAAGAAGAATTCTTGCCTGGATTTGAAAACAGGAACTTTATAACAGGAACATCTGTTACAAATATCCTGACTAGGGCAAAAGACTTCTACATGTCGAAGGGAACAGACTCTTCATATCAGATTCTCTTCAAACTTCTCTATGGGGAAGACATCGAGCTTTTAAAACCGATTGAACAGACACTCGTACCGTCTGCAAACGTATATTTCAAAACTAAACACGTTCTTCTTGAGAACTTGACTCCAGGCGCACAACCATTGGAGTCTATTGGTAACTTCTTGTATCAAGATGTATCTGGAATCGGTACAGTCAGTGCATCTATCTACAATGTAGAGTATAGACCAATCAATCAGACAGATTTCTATGAGATGTCTCTCGACTCTACATCCTTTGATGGTATATTCCAAGTGCCTGGTAAAACAAAGGCGTTAGAGGAGACTGTAGAGTCCGCAGAGAGTCTTGTAGTTGACTCTACTGTTGGATTTGGACAAAGTGGTACATTACTTGTAAGACCTAGAGCTGGATCTAACTTTATTACTCTTAGATACACTGATAAAACCGTAAACCAGTTCTTAAACGTTACTGGTGTTACTACTTCTTTAGTTTTTGGTGCAGATGTTCTAGAAAACAAACTTGCATATGCTTATGCTGGTTTTGGTCAAACATCATTGATGGAATTTAGACTTGTTAATGTTATTGATCAGGCAGATACTTCCCAATCTACTAATATGCAGATTGGTGATAATCTTAAGTTACTTTCCTTCGGTAGAGACTTAGGCAACTTGCCTCAGTTCAATAACTGGATCTACAACATACCATCAAGTCATAGTATTGCTTCTATCAATCAGGTAAACGTCAATACATACAGACTCAAGTTATTTGATTCTATAGTTTTCTATATTGATGAAGTATTACGTCTCAGAAATGATGCTGGTGAAGAAGTTAACGTAACAGTTAAAGATATTGAGTATGATACAACTAACCTATCTAAGGTTTATTCAAATACGATTGTTATACAAACAACTGGAACTGTTCCAAACGATGTAACCATAATTACAAAGACTGTTACTAAAGCAGAGCATAATTCTAGTTATTTCGCTGGTGTAGATCAATTCCCAGTTGGTATTCAAAACAGTTACCTAGACAAACAAGAAGAATTCTTCTATGTAACTTCATCTGGATTACCAAACTATCCAATCTTTGCAACTGACAATAAAGTATTCGTAAAAAGTAGCACTATAGAGGTCACAGACGGATTTGGAACCCCTTTAAACGGCGGTGGGTTTACTTATACCATTCAGTCGTTTGACCCCACCAACGTCACTCTGGCAACACCTCCTCCCTTAAATCACAACTATGTAACTGGTGATAAAATCTATTGGGACAACACAACTAACAGTGGTATCAATACTGGTGTTTATTTTGTAACTGCAATCAACCAAACTGAATTTTATCTGTCATTCAGTGGCGCTGACGTATTTTCTAAAAAATATATTGCAGTAAGAACAGGAACTAGTGGTCAGTTTATCTACAAGTCAGGCTGGGAAAATAAAACACTTAGAAATCAAAAGATTCTTAGAAAGTATCCATTCTACAAACAGAAAAATCTTTTTGATGATCCTAATGAGAGACAGGTAAACAACAGAGCAGTTGGTTTGATGGCAAACGGTGTGGAGATATTCCCACCGACTGTTTTTGATGAACAGATCTTCCACGGTAATATTACCAACATAAAAGTTACAAATCCAGGCAAAGATTATGATGTTATCACAGGACCTCCACTCGTCATTAACGATCCGCAAGGATTTGGTGCTAGTGCTCATGCTAATGTGTCTGGATCATTCAGAGAAGTTAAATTGGTTACTCCTGGCATCGGATATCAGGAAAAACCCAAGATTACTGTTAGTGGTGGTAACGGAACTGGTGCCGTCCTTGAATCTAACCTAGTTAGAGGTGCTATTGTTGTAAACTTCAAGGCTGATGGTACATCGGTTGATACTTTTGATGAAAGTGTGCTCTTTCCAGAGAGACATAACTTTGAAGAAGGTGAAGCAATAGTATATGACTCTAGAGGCAACCCACCTATTGTTAATATCGTTGATGGATCAACTTACTACGCTGGTGTGGTTAATGAAAAGAGAATTAAGTTATACAAAACATCAGAAGATGCAAAAACAGGCATCAACACTGTAGACATTGGAAACATCAGCTATGGTTTCCATAAATTTACTTCACTTGAAGCTAAAAACACAATAACTAAGATTTACGTTAAGAATTCTGGATCTGGATACTCCAACAAGAAAATTATCGTACAAGGTAGATCTGTAGACGGTGATACTCAGTCAGGTATCAGCACATCGGACGATTATATTCTTGCATACAATCATAATTTCAATAATGGTGAAATTGTAGAGTATTCTACTGATGGAACTATTGCAAATGGTCTTTCTACAACCACACAGTATGCAGTTAGAGTTATAGACAGCAATAGATTCAGACTATGTGATGTAGGTGTCTCATCACAGAGAGATATGACCAATTACACCAAAAACAAGCCTGTTGTAATTCGTGGATTTGGTTCTGGTAAACATACTATCAAATATCCACCTATTGTAATTAATGTAGAGAGTTTATCTGCTATTGGTAGCACAACTATCATCAAACCAGAAATAGAACCTTTAGTTCTTGGTGAAATCGAAAGTGTTTACCTAGAAGAAGGTGGTGTTGGTTATGGTTGTACTAATATCATGGATTTCCACAGAAGACCTGATGTTGGTATCTCAACTGTTGTGTTCAAAGCACTATTAAAACCAATTATCATCGATGGGTCGATTGTAGACGTTCAAATCCTTGCTTCTGGTAAAGGATACCGTGAAGATTCCGATATTAACATCTTCAGTCCAACAGGTAGCTTTGCAGACATCAAACCTCTTGTATCTGGCGGCAAAATCACTGGTGTACAGATTCTTGATGGTGGTATTGGTTACGGATCAAGTGATACGACTTTAGATTTACAAAACAGAGGTAAATCTGCTAAATTCATTGCAGACGTTCGTGAATGGAAGATAAACCAAGTTCAAAAGAACGATGCTATCATTAGTGACGAAGATTCGCTACTTACTAAACCAAGTACTAACCCTGCTTTCCAATTACAGACGATTGGTATCTATCCTCCACAAAAACTTAGATTCCAACTTGGAGATAACATTGATGCTGGTAATTTAGAGACACCTAACGCTTTTCACTCTCCTATTCTTGGATATGCTTACGATGGCAACCCAATTTACGGTCCTTATGGATATCAGACTCCAACAGGAGGAGCAATCAAAAGATTACAGTCTGGTTTCATTCTTGATACCACTCTGAGATCGGGTATAAGACCTCCTGGCTTTGCTTTTGGATATTTCACCAATGATTACATCTTTGACAACTCAGGAGACCTAGACGTACACGGTGGACGCTATTGTGTGACTCCTCAGTACCCAGATGGAGTATATGCTTACTTCTACAGTGTAGATGTTGATTCCAGTGGTGTTGCTAAACCAAAATTCCCATATCTGGTTGGAAACTCATTTAAAGACACTCCAATCGAAGAAAACTTCGTAACTTTCTTCAATCAGGACATTGATATCTCATCTAGAGATCTTACAAGAAACGTAGCTCCATATTACCTCTCATTTGGTAATTCTGACTATGAATTGATTGATGATGTAAAGGATGCCCTAAAACAAGAGTTTGAAGTCTTAAAAACAAAGAGTTCTGGTATTTCTTCCGTAACAATCTTCTCTAGAGGTGATGGATACAAAGTAGACGATGTTTTGGAGTTAGACAACTTTGGAACTAATGGAACTGGCGCTAATATCGTAGTTGGGTCTGTTTTAGGTAAACCAATCTCTTCAGTGCAGATAGGAGTTACCACTTTTACTGATGTAGAGCTTGTAAAAGATAAAAACAGCATTGTTGGTATTACAAGTGTTCCACATGAAATTACAGACGGTGAAACAGTTGTATTAAGTGGTATTAGCACTGCCTCCTTTGCAGAGTTCAATGGACCTAAGAAAATTAGTGTATTTAACAAAACTTCTGGTCTTGCTGTTGAATTAGGTGACTTATCTGCTACAGGACCTAGTACATCTATTTTTGTAACTGATGTAAGGGGTTTTGCTGTAAATGACGTTATAGGAATTGGAACCGAGTCATTTACCATCACTGCCATTGATGAACAGTTCTCTAGGTTCTTTGTAAACAGAGAAAGCTTCGTTGGTGCTGCCATGACTCATGGTGTAGGTACAGACAACATTATTCTTAAACCTAAGAAGTTTACATTCCCAGTAGGAATCTCTACAGTGATGAGATTCACTTTTGAGAATACTATCACTTATTTCAACCCACAACAGACAGTTGGTGTTGGATCTACTGGTACACACTATACTTTACCTCTTACTGGATTAAGCACAGTACAAACAATAGAAAATAGGTTTGTTCCTCAACAAAGAATATACATCAAAGATCATACATTCTTTACTGGTCAAAAACTAACCTACAACATGGGTATTGGCGGAACTTCCCTTGTATGGGCTAAGGTATCTGCTGGTGCAACATCTGGTGTTGGTACAGAAGTCCTTCCGAACAATGGTGATGTATATGCCATCAATTTTGAACCAGACTATATTGGATTATCTACAACTGGTATTCCAACCACAGGTGACGCTGTATGGTTCTATAATTTAGCATCTAACTCTGGACTTGCACATTCCTTCACAACTAACTATCCAAAGGTCACAAGTAGAGTAGAAAGATTCTTTGGTGAAGTTGGAGTTACATCTGCTCATGGATTACTTACTGGAGACATCATTAGTTTAGATGCACTTCCACAATCCACTGAAACTGTTGCAGTCAGATACGACCCAGTAATTGCTAAAATTACAACTGAAAAAATTGGTTTTGCGGTATCAGATTTCTCCGCCGACTTAACTGAGATCGCAGTATCAGATGAGTCACTACAGAGTGGAGATAAAGTCGTATTCTACGATAATGGAAATACAATTACTGGATTAGTAAACAATGAGACATATTTTGTTCTCAGAGAAAGTGTTGGTGCAATTAAACTTTGTAAGTACAAGTCAGATGTTGTTGATTCAAATCCTGTTGGAATTACAACAGTAACAGAAGCATCTGCCAACAATAAGAGTTTTATTGCCAAGATAAATCCACCTCTAGAGTTTACTACTGGTAATACGATTACATTTGATGTATCTGATCCAAGTTTGTTGGATATGAAACTAGACTTCTTTGATGATATTAGTTTCAAAGAAAGACTAGATGTAACTGGTACAAACGCTTCTGGATTTAACATCACAAGAAGCGATGTATCAGGAAATGCAAATGCTACTGTAACTATCAACACAACAAATAGTTGGCCAGAGAAAACATTCTATAATCTAACTCCTGTTGTTCCTTCAGATAATAGAAAACTCTACGGATCTTCCGATACTGATGTTACTGGCAGAAATAACATAACATTCAAGAACACTGTTCTCAAGACTGAACACTCAATTATCAAGAAGGACGATAAAATTTTCAGTTTCAACTTAACAGAAAAACCACCAGAAACACAGAAGTTTATATCAAGAATCGGTGTAAGTACAATCACATACAGCACTGAATCTAAAAATGCAAGAGGACCTATTAACTCCACCAAGATCAATTTCCCAGGCAAAGGATATACTGTTCTTCCTAGAGTCATTGGTTTTGCAAGTACACAAGGTAATGATGCTATCGTAAAGGTTTCATCTCCTGAGATTGGTCAGATTGATACTATTGAAAGAATCAAAGATGGATTTGATTATCCTACTGATCCTACTCTGTTACCGTTCTTATCTGTACCAGCTATCGTTGATATCAGTGGTATTGCCAGAATGGATGAGATTCAAGTTGTGGATGGTGGTGTTAGATATAACCAACCTCCTACACTTGCAGTTCGTGGTAATAGTAATGTAGAGATAGAGGCAACAATATCTGGTGGATCTGTAGACAAGGTTATTATTCTCAAAAATGCTTTTGAGTTTAGTGAACCATTGAGCATCATCACAACTAATAACTCTAATGGTTATGACATTGATGCTATCAGTCATAGTGGAACAACTGTAACTGCTGAACTGTTACTAGACGCACAGTTTAATCAACCTGTGACTACTGGTTTTGGTTCTACAGATACTAAGTTACCATTTGCTATTGGTGATCAAGTATTTGTTGAAAACTGTAGATTAAAACCAAGCTCTCTACTTCTTGGGGAAGGTAACTTCAACTCCTCTGATTATGACTTCTCATTCTATACAGTTACAGGTGTAAACACATCAAATGCAACTGTTACTTTTGATATGTCTGGTGCTCCTGGCATTTCTACTGTAACACTTGGTTCATATGATGATGACTTTACTTTAGGTTCTCTTGTCAACTACAATGACATGGCGAAGTTCAATATGACAATTATTGACGATGCTAAATTTAGTTCTGGTGAAAAAGTAACATCAAGAGCATTTGAAGGTTTTGTTGTTGAGAATGGTTGGAACGGTAAGATAAGTCAGTTGAGATTAAGAGACACTATTGGAACTCTCATACCAGGCGACACTTTGTTTGGTGAAGTATCACAGTTGTTAGGTAAAGTAAGAGATGTAAACAGATTCAGTGTTAGAACAACTCTAGGCGTTACGAGAGATAAAGTTTCAAAGAATGACATGAACGTTGGTATTCTTAACGATTTCAGTCAAAGAATATCTGACAACTTCTACTTCCAGAAGTTCTCTTACTCCATCAAGAGTAAACTTCCATATGACACATGGAAAGAACCTGTAAAATCTATCGTTCATCCATCTGGATTCTTAGAGTTCTCTGATCTTATTATAGAGAGTGATTCTAAGAAAGATGCAGAAGCTCTAGTAAATGTTGGTATTGCTAAGTCTGTCAACATGAAGGTTCAGGCAGTGGATACTAAGGTTGATCTTGTTATCAATATTGATAATGAGATATACATGGGCAAGAGAGATAACTTTGCCATGGTTACTGAAGATGATCAGTTACCTAATGGTTCTGTGCAGAGAATCTTCTTCCCAGAAGGTAGACCCATCAAGAGTTTCATTATGAANAAGACCAATAAGGTCTTGAACTTAGATGATATATCCTCTGGTTTCAATGGATCACACGATAGAACAGGAACACTAGTTGGTAGTAAACAGTTCGGGTTGACTGTTGGTGGAGTGCCATGTTTCAAAAAATCATTTAATGCTGCAGCATCAGCTGACGTTGACCTTGCACTAAACATCATTAGTATTCAGAATCACAACTTCCAAACTGGTCAAGCTGTTATTCTTGACACTCAAGGTGGTTCTAAGATTGGTATTGGAACTACATCTCATACCACAGGAACAAAAGATATTATCATGGCTGTCAAGACATCTGGTGTCGGTGGTAGTGCAATGTATGAAAATGGATACAATATACAGATTCCAGGCCCTGTAACAGGAACTGCTGTAACAGAAAATCCTCCTGGCCCACTGTTTAGATTGTATGGATTTGGAATGGCAGAAGGTGGTGTGCCTGGCATCTCAACTAGAGGTACTGGTGCCACATTCCAAGTTAGATTTGATTTTGATGGAACTACTGGTCAATGTATATCAACTGCTGTTGTTCTGACAAATGGTGGTACTGGATATTTTGTTACTGACAATGTAAGTATTGCTGGAACATACTTAGGTGGTGCAACTCCAGCTAACAACCTAACTTTCCCTGTTACTAAAACAACAGGATCTGCTGCTGGTATTACAACTGTGTATACTAATGTCCCATCAACTGTGCCAGAATTTGGTGGAACAGGTGCAACATTTAATGTCACTAGAGATAGTAATTTAGATGTTACTAATGTTGAGGTTGTAAATGGCGGAACTGGATACGCTTCCACTAATGTTATTTCAATTGCTGGTACATACATTGGAGGAACAACACCAACTAATGACATCTTACTATCTCCTGTGGAGTTAGGAACAGACATCATGCCTGATCGTTTGTTCATACAAAAAGTTGATGATGTTAAATTTAGAATTGCTGGTTTATCAACTTCACTTCCTTTCCAATTTACTGGTCTAGGAACTGGAACTCAAATACTTAAAGTTGCAGAACCAAATAAACAAGCACTCATCTTGATTGATAATATTATTCAGACACCTCTTTCAAATAAGAGACTATCTGTTGAGGTTGCTGATGCTGTAGGTCCTGGCGATCAAGGTATCAGTATTACATCTGGTATTTCATCAATTTCAAAAGGAGATGTAATCAAATTAGATGATGAATTGTTGAAGGTAATTCAAGTTGGTGACTCAACATTTGCTCAAGCTAGAAATGCAATTGCAAATAGTACAGTTGCAACTGCTTTCTATTATGATACTAACAGAGTTAACTCAAGTGTTACCTCAGTTGACAGTCAATTGGTGACTATGGATGATAACCCTCCATATTAACTATAAATAAAGAAAAAACGTTTTTAAGTAATGTCTAAACAAGGGATTAGTACNGGTTCGGCTCCGAATGATGGGACGGGCGATACCCTATTGGCAGGGACTATTAAGATNAATNATAACTTCAANGAGATATATGATATTTTNGGAGATGGNNCTAACCTTGTAAGTTTTGTTTCTTTTGCTAGCACTGCTGGGTATTCTACCAACTGCGGTATTGCATCAACTTCCGTNCTTGCTGGTCTTGCAGCAAGTGTTACAGATAATATCGATATTAATACAAGTGGTGTTGTTACAACAAGTTATGCAGATGTTGGTAAGATTACAATTCAACAGCCTGGTGCGATTACAGATGGCCCGATTGAGGTTGGTTTTGCTGCAACAATGTTCCGTATCAAATCTGATGGTATGGTCGGCATTGGAACATCTCTACCTACGTCACAGTTAGAAGTCGCATCATTCTCAAATGAAAGACCAACTATTTGGGCAGTCGCTAAAGGTAATGCACATGGATTACGAGTATCCGATGCAGCGATATCAGATAATAAGTCGTTTGTTGTTACTAATGAAGCCTACACTGGTATTGGTTCTACTGCTCCCACATGTAGATTGGACGTTCAAGGTGATGTTCTGGTCAGTGGTGCAAGCACTTTAATGGATCAGGTCAACTTTAACTCTGATATTACAGAGAAAGTTGTAGGAAACTTTAGTGATACACTGGCTGTCAGTGCAGGCGGCACGTTTACCTTTGATGTTTCACAAGGATCAGTTGTTCTTGGTGGAATAACAACAACTGTTACCAACTGGGCTTTCACAAATGTCAATGGACAAAACGGTAAGGCAACTACAGTTACACTCATCAATAATGCTGGAACTGGTTACACATATGGAGACGCATGTAAAGTAAACGGTGCTACCATTGCAAACGGTGTCAAGTGGGTTGGTGGCAATCCTCCTCCATCCACGAATAATGATGATATTTTGACGTTCAGTATTGTTCGTGATAACACTGGTGTTACCAGAGTATATTGCAGTAGTTCTATTAACATCATATAGAGGAATAAATGTCAACAAGAGTTACGCCAGGATCAGGAGCTCTATTCAGACCGTCATTTAACTCAGTATATGGTGTGTCTGGAATTGAAGTTTTAGACGGAGGTGCAGGGTATGCTAAAACCGATCCTCCAAAGATCATTATAGAGGGAACAACTAGTCCTTTACAGGAGGGTGTGTTTTATCCTGTAATTAGTGGTGTTGGAACTATATCCGAAATTATTATCTTTAAGCCTGGTGCTGGATATTATCCTATTTTCAGTACAAGTAGCACTTCACAAGTTGTTGTAGAAAGAGGTGCTTTTGGATCAGTATCTACAAGTCATGGCACTGGTTTATCATCTGTATTCTCAGGTGATTATAATATCGTAGATGACACAATATTTTTCAGTGATGCACCATATGGTAAAGCAGGTCCTACTGGATTAGAAACTAGTTCTTCTTTCTCTGGTAGATTATTCTCTAGAAAGTTAGATCCGTTTGATGCAAAAGACACTAACGTAATTCTTGACGATATATCTTTAGAATTTACAGGTATTGCAGGGACACAGTTTACTGTTACTGAAAATAATGGTATTACTACTGCTTTGTACAACAATGTCAATACTGGCGTAGATATCAATAATAATCCGTTCATATTAATCAATAATATTGTTCAAACTCCTGGCTTAGATTTTGAAGTTGTAAATGATACTGCTAACGCAATAAACTTTTTAAGTGGAGTTCCTAGAGCTGGTAGAATTAACAAGGTAGGATTACAAACAGGTTCTGGTTATTACCTACCACTCAAAGCAGCTGCGAGAGTTGGTGTAGGAACAACTGGTAGTGTAGAATTTTTACAATTAGAAGGGAAAGGACAAGGATATAGAGAAATACCAGAAATAAGTGTAAGATCATCTCAAGGTATTGGTGCAAGTATCAGAGCCGTACTAGGAACATCATCAGGAAGTTCTGTTGCTATCTCTACCGCAGACTATAACCATCTTACTGGTATTTGTACATTCAATACTGGTGCTTCATCACATGGTTTTGTACAAGATGATAGAGTAAGAATTACAGGTGCTGGATTTACATTCACCCCAGTATCGGCGCTAAGAAATATCAATACTTTTGGTTACGATTACATAACTGGTATCACAACTATTGGTGTAACAGGTGGACATTATCTTGGAACTTCTACTAACCAAAGTAGAAGTGTCTTAGTAAAAGAAGTACAGGTTACAAACGGTATAAGCACATTTCTGTTTAGAGAAGACGCATATCCTATTGTAGAAATAATTGACAGTCTAAACGTATTGGTAGATTGTGGTGTTAGTACGCAAGCACTAGCATATGTTAGCGGTGGTCTAGTGCAGGCAGGCGTAGACACTGCAATCTTAGAAGGTAAAAATGAAATTGGTTTTGATGTATTGAGTGGACATACCACAAATACATTCAGAGCATTTGTTGGTGTCTCTAGTTTTGCACATAATTATGTGAGTGGTGGTGTTATAAACAGAGCAGAAGCGGGTATTATTACAAGTTTCGAGATTGTAGAAGGTGGAACTGGATATTACATTCCAAGATCTATATCACACGTTGAGGGAACATTCTCAAATGGTATTACAACTATTACTGCTTATGGTGCTCAAAGTGGAAGTAGTATTAACATATCACAAGTAGATTATGAGTCATTCTCTGGTGTTGCAACTATTACTGCGGCATCTGCTCATGGATTAACAACTGCAAATGTAGTTAAGTTAGCTGGTATTCAATTTGATACAGGTATTGGTAATATTACGTTCCCATCAGATACACAACAATATTTTGGTGTTACAGGAATTATAAGCGCATTAAACTTCAGTGTGAACATTGGTGCTGCAGTGACCACAACAGGTATTCACACTGCAACTGCTGGAGTAGGTTCATTCATACCTTTTGAAGGTCATGGTTTAGAAACTGATGACTTTGTAAATGTAACTGGTGTTGCTGCAACATTTACCAGTGCTCCTGCTGTTCAAGTTGGTCATGTTGAGTATGATGAGACATCTGGAATTGCAACTGTTACTACGAGAAAAAATCACAATCTTGAAATGGATGATTGTGTTATACTTTCTGGTATTGCCTTTACTTGTGATTATGACCCTGCATTAGGAGTTTCCAGTGCTTTATATGATAATACAACTGGAGTTCTAACTGTAACCACTGCGGCACCTCATGGGTATAAGGTAGGTAAAGATGTTATAATGTCTGGTCTTGCATTTACATGTGCTTTGGACGGTGGTGCATATCAACACTATTATCCAAGAAGTAGATCAACTGCATATGATACCTCTATTCCAATTACAGGATATGCTGGAACTGGGCTTTCAATAGATGTAGGTATATCTCGTGTCAAGAATCAATATGTTCATAGATTTGAAGAGGCAGTTTCTGGTGCAATCATATATGGTGGAGATTATCCTCATCAATTCATTCGTGCAGAAGAGGGTGCATTATTAACTGGAGGACCTTTCTTACATGAGTTCCATAGTGCAACTGCAACATCTACATTTGCTGGTGGTGACTATCCACACACCTATGTAAGTTCCGATGAGAAGACAATCAAGATTGGTGGAGATTATGCACATCAATTTGTAAGTGCAGATACTAACGCTGTTCAAATAGTTGGTGGATCACAAATCACACCTACAGACGCTGATTACACTCCTAGCACTGGTTCATTGATATTGACTCTTAATGGTCATGGTTTAACAGGACCTAGTCAACACTCACTCACAACTGCTAACTATAACCCAATCGTAGGTATCCTAACTCTTACAGTTCCTAATCATGGATTTGCAAACGGCGACATGGTTAGAATTGCAGATGGTTCTATTGGTTGGAAGTGTTCATTAGATCAATTTACATCAACAAAGTATTATCCAAGAACCACTGATCCTTTAAGTAATAATTGGGTTCCTATCAGTAACGTTCAGACCAACACATTTGAGGTCTTTGCTGGTATTACTACTAGAGTTGATTACACAGTGTCTGGGGCGGATTATACACCGTCTGTAGGTATCATGACAATGAGTATCGGAGTTCATGACCTAGAAGTTGGACAAAGTATCAAGATGAGAGATAGTTCACTCGGATTTACTTGTACTGCTGACCAAAACACTGCAATCAAATACTATCCTAGATCTAAAGATCCAATTTACAACACCGCTGTTCCTATTACAGGTGTAGCTGGAACAACTATTACGGTATTTGCTGGTATCACAACCATAGTTCCATATAATATTAGATTTGCAGACTATACACCAGCAGTGGGTATCATGACTGTCTCTCTTGACAGATTACATGGTTTCCAAGTTGGAGAAACTATCAAATTCAAAGCTGGAGCACTTGGATTTAGATGTGAACAAGATGGTTTCCAAACTAGTCACTTCTACCCAAGACCACAAGACCCTTACTATGATAAACCAGTAAGTATTGTTAGTGCTGCTGGTACAATGTTTACTGTTGACGTTGGAGCTACTGGTGGAGCAAACATATATCAATTCATACCTAATCAAGGTGTGGCAGTTGGTGGTGTTCTTGCTGGTGGTGATTATCCATACACTCTAGTTGGTGTTGGAACTGATGCGGTTATTACTGGTGGTGGAGACTACGGTCCATACTGGTATCAAAATTCTACTACTGGTGCAATCGAAAGACCGACTAAACAGGTTCAAATTGCAGAGGGTTCTCTATCATTTAAGTGTGCTAAAGACGACTATGCAACTGTTCATGCCTATCCTCGTAAGACAGACCCAGCATACAATGTTAATCTAGGTATAGTTTCTGCAACTACAAACACCTTTGAGGTGAGAGTAGGTCCTTCTACAATACAGGAACGTTCCATATCAACATCCACATACGATGCTGGTACAGGTGAACTTGTATTGAATGTTGGTGCTGGACACTCTTATTACGATCACTCATCTCACACAATTTCGACGGCAACGTATAATGCTAGTACTGGTGTACTAGAACCAACTATTGCAAATCATGGTTTCGTTGCTGGTGAGTATGTCAAGTTTGACTTAGAATCAATTTCATTCAAATGTGATCTGGATGGATATACTGCAACTAAGGCATACCCAAGATATTCTGATCCATTCTTGAATAAGTGGCTACCAATCTATCATGTCGGTGTAAATACATTCTCTGTGAATGTTGGTGTATCCACCATTGTAAATGCACACTGGTTCCAAAGTGCAACTGCTGGTGGTCTTAAGAAAGCCAGAGACACTGTTGGTATCAATACTGCATCTATAAGATTCACATGTGCTAGAGATAATCATGCAACAGAACACGCATATCCTCGTCCTGATGATCCAATAGGTGGCAATGTATCTGTTGGTATTGGTTCTACATCTGCTGACACTATAACAATCAATGTGGGTGTATCCACCATAGTCAACTATGGTATTACCACTGCAGCCTATACTGCAAGCTCAGGAATCATGACTGTGTTCTCTAATGTTCACGGATTCAATGGTGCTTTACCAAAGAGTGTAGAATTTGCAACTTATGATGCTGGATCTGGTATTATGACTTGTACTGTTCCTAATCACGGAATGGTAACTGGTAATAGAGTTCAGTTTGCAAGAGGTTCCATCAGATTTAGATGTATGATGGATCAAAGAAAGACTATCAAGGATTACCCAAGAAGAAAAGATCCA
>FUFK010064176.1_pt1 | contig 20105 bp, 13 predicted proteins | sample 1021851 | NCBI WGS metagenome assembly FUFK01 (sample SAMEA51879418, study PRJEB19060) | metagenome
CCTGCTGCAGCTGAGTAGTTTCCTAATTCGTCGAGGTTATTTATCTCTTCCAAAATGATCTTGAAGAGTTGTTGCTCAGTAATTTGCATATACTAATTAGCCATTTATTTTTTTAAATTGATTGAAACGTTTAAAAACTTTTTGTAATCTTCTGGTAGTTTATCGTAATAGCCTGTTTTTAAAAGTGCTTCTTGTGCTTTCTCTAGCACATCTTTTCTTGCAATATTTATCATGAAAAATGGTGCTTCTGATCTCGGGTTGTACCCGTTTATCGATACCTGATCGTTTGGATTAAAACAAATGTTTTTATACTGTTTAAGTCCTTTTGTTTTCAATACTTTGTTTACAAAAATTTGAAATTTTTGAGTTTGTTCAGCAGGAACACTATCTTTTATAATAAACAAAGCGCTTTCATATTTAGATAAATGAAACTCATCTATAAGTTGTCCAAGACCTTTATCACCAATATTTGCAATCATAAGCTTGTTGCTTACAAGCTCTGGTTTTGCAAAAGGACAAACTGCCTTACCAGCAAATTCATCGCGTTTTTCAGCTAAAACATTTTCAATATATTGTTTTACTTTTTTTATCATACGGACTCTATAGTGCTGATAACATGTCCAGCAGTAAGTAATTATCGCCATCTACTAATGTTGCATGCTGTTTGCGTTGATTAAAAACGTCTTTTGGCATCGAGCCAACATCTTCATACCCACTAATATCTACTTTATAAAGCTCAACATCNTATTNNAAAAGCGTTTTAATAANCNNTCTTTCTTTTTTNGNTGCATCNGGNTCNAGTGCNANGTAGATTGGGGTGTCATTNCGTACAATNTCTCGTAATANTNTNGACCCTNTNCGNANTGTNGANCCCAANATAGGAACAGCGTTTCCTGCGACCACAGCATCAAATACTCCTTCGACCATTACAAGATCTGAATTCCAGTCGATATATAGTTCGTTAAATGTTATATCTTTGCTGGCTCTTGGATTTTTATATTTATACGAATCCCCTGAGTATGAACGAGCGATAAAGTAGCTTACATCACCTTCTTTATCAAAAGATGGTACGATGATTCTGTTTTTGTATTCTCCACTAAAACAATAGCCTATTTTCCATTTTAGAATATCTTCATTTGTAATGCCGCGCTTTTGCAAATAGTTAAGCGCATATCGGCCTGTCGCTGGTATTTTGTTAGAACAAAGACTTATAAATTCTTCTGGGAGTTGTATTTTTTGATTCCCATCTGTGTGCTGTACATTATTGAAGAGATCAGCAAACTTTTCAAGATCAGACCTGTTTGTAATTGAGTCCCATGCCTGTAGTTGTGTAAACGAACCAAAACGTCTAATAGCACGCCTAATATTGCGGCCGCGATAATCACAAATCCAACACTTAAAAACATTTTTATTGAGGTTAACAGAGAACTTGCGCTTGTGATGGCGACATGACGGACACGTAAACAAAAGCTCATGGCCTTTGTCAAGATAGTTTCCAAAAGTTTCATGCAGTATTTTTTTTGCTTCTTTCTTGTTCATTAGCCCTCATGTTACACTAACAAGAAATGGTTGTCAAGTAAAAACCCCGCCGAAGCGGGGATTTTTTTATGCAGAAAGTGCTTCAATAATCTGAGCCTTAGTTGAACGTGTGTTCACACTAAGACCTTGTGATTTTGCAATTTCAAGAAGTTCTGCTTTTTTCATCTTTGGTGTCCAATTGGCCATCTGTGTTTGGATGTTTACAACTTCAACCTCAAATGTAAGATCACGACCAGCAAGTGGGTGATTAAAATTAAGAGTCACGGTATCATCTTGTAAAGATTCAATTCGTGCGACAAATGGACCTTGAGGTGTTTGCCCTCTAATAATTTCTCCTACAACAAATTCAAAACCGGGCTCAAAATTATTACGAGGCACATTTTGAATAGCCTCCTCGTTTACTGGACCATATGCATCATTTGCAGCAAGCGTGAACGTTTTTGATTCCCCCGTTGTCATTCCGAGAATAGCATTATTAAATCCTTGAATAATGTGTCCCGCGCCTACAACAAAGGTAAGGGTTTCGCCTCGGGTTCTGGAGTTATCAAACTCAGTTCCGTCTTCAAATGTTCCCTTGTAATGGACATCGATAGTTTGTCCGTTTGTTACTTTCATTTTATCTCCTAGGTTGATGAAAGATCATCTTATGTATATTAACACTGTTTAATTAGGTTGTCAAGATTTTTTTTTATTATTTTGCTCTAAAACATATCCAGCTTTGGCAACAACAATTGCATCTGCTCTGTCGTATGACTCTGGCTTTGGATTGCCGTGTTTTGTATATTCTATCTTAAAAGCGGGTTCATTGTCAAGCAAATGTTGCAATACTACTTGTTTTGCTTTTTGTCCTCTTGGAACTTTAATGCCAGCCTGTTTGCGTGCAGATGTAGCGCCAACAAACTCTGGCCTTATTTCAAACAGCTCAAATACAAGCCACGAAACAATGCCGTTAAATCGTGTGAGAGTCGATAAAGTTTTTGCAGATGATTTACCACCCATAAACATATGGAGTGATTGCTCGATATAAATGTGTTCTATTGGATACTCTGAGGCACCGACTCTAAATTTGGTTTCGTTGTCACACTGGTACATTTCATATATGTCTAACAATTTTTCTTTGATTGCGATTGTTTTATCAAATATGTTTTTATACTTTCTCAAATCAATCGAATCATAATAAACAAGTTGCCCATCAGCGACAACGGCAAAACCAGTAATACTGGTACTAATATCAATTCCTAAAATCATATTACTATTATACTATATGTCTAGCTTAAGTTTAAATGTTATGTTGTCTTCTTCTTTTTTTAATATTGGGTTCGACAACGTTGCAAGTGCAATTAGATTTTTGCTTGCATCATACACCCCAACTTTTGATATGTAAAGTTGCCTTTTGAATGGAGCGGCAAAATCACTATAGCTTGAACTTACAATATTTTTAATCACAACATCGCTGCGTTGTTCATAAATGTTAGATGAAGTAAACTCGTTTCTAAGTTGCCCATGTTGAACAAACGTAGGGTTGTTCGAGTAATTGGCTTCCCCGCGACCAGCATGCGCAAACATTGTTAATGTTTGTGTTTCGGTGTGCCCTTTGAAAGACATATCAAATGATACTTCATTACTGATATTTGCGGCAAGCTCCCCATCATGTGCGCCGACTGCAAAATTAACCCATCTAGCTCTGTTGCTAATGCCGGAGCCAAAATTATAGGAGGCCGGCGTTAAGTTCCAAGAGGCTGTTAATAATAGCATGCCCTCATCATATAATGCTACACCAGCAACCGAACCGCTTCTTTCAGAACCAGCGGGGCCAACTTGTATAAGTTCGCCATTCTGTTTTGGATCTTTGAGTTCTGCAATTAACGAGCCTGTAATGTAAAACCTTAATGACATGGAGCCGGGATCTATTCTGGTGCCATAAAAGATTGATGGTATCGATATAAGATTTAGTGTTTGGGTGTCTTTACTGCCGCCGGGAGATTCGACTTTGTAAAATGGACTTCTGGTGCCATAAAAGTCTAGTCGGTTTCTAAGAGCAACGTAGTGGGCATTATATGCTTGAAAATCTTGAAAAGGTCTCGTTATATACTCTCGACTAATACTAGCAGATTGTGGATAGCTACTTGTTAATACATCACCGTATTTAAACGCAGTTGAATAATCTGACGCATTTACAGTTTTCCAAGCAGTAGTAGTAGAGTTTTTCGTAATGTAAGGGTAAATAATTGACTTGTCTTGCACAAAATCAATTGTCTCTCCAGCCTTTTCGCGCGCGTCTTTTAATTCGCTGTAGCTTGAAGTTAGTGTAGCGTTGTTGCCGGCAATTCGATCAGTTAACAACAGAGGTCTATCAATGTTGTATTCATAAAGATTAATGTGNCCNACTTGAACGTTTCTTACNGTNNTAAGTTTTGTCGTATTTAAATTACTTACTGCTGCGCGGCCCGGTATGCCAACTGCGCCGGCTTTGTTTCTTACACCCGATTGCTCTGGGTAATTGTTATAATACACAGCAGCTTCGTAAATATAAAAATTTACCGTTGGTTTTGCGCGCAGCGTGTTAGTAAACACATCGTTATCACCAAATTTTCTAAATGACATGACGAACTCCAACTATAAATAGTTCGCTTACAAATAACATTTAGTAGTCTAAGCGAACTCTCAAAATAAGCTCGGTGCTTGGATCTTTCCTAAGTGGTTCAGATAACTTAGCTGTCGCCAATAGTTCATTAGCGCTGTTATAAAGCCCCACGGTTGTTATATAAGACACAGGTGTGTCGGTTGCAACTTCTTTGACTACAAGCTTAGAGCCTCTTGTGTATGTTGGATTAGAGCTATAGTTAAACTTGTTGTGTGGTACTCTGCAGAAATAAATCTTTGAGTTAATTTCAGTTGTGTTGTTGTAAGATACGCTCTGTAATCTTCGTCTAAACGCATCGCAATTACCAGAAATAGAGGCTGATGAAATCGATTCCATTGCAGTATACGATGCACCACCAGCTACCGATAATGGAAGCCCTGTAGTAGAGGATCCACTGTTGTATAGAGGCACATTTCTAAATGCTCCTGACACATTTAACACAACAATTCCTGCTTGATAAAAAACAAGGCCTCTGCCAAATCGATGAGATGGTATCCCACCAACTGCACCTGACTCAATGAGGACGCCGTAATCACCACCAGCCGTGTTTGTGGTGCCGGCCGTTGCTGAAGCACTGATATCAAAAAACGTTCTTGTGGCAGTGAATGGGGAAGCAAAAGTTCCCACACCAACAGTCATACTAAAAGAGCCTTTTTTAATTTGATCTTTGTTAAGCAATCGTGAAAAGTTAATAAATTGACAATTTAGAAATGTTCCATCGCCATCAAGAGTTAAATCAGACTCAAACTTACGAATACCGTCTGTGGTGGAGCCGGTATAACCTAGCAGTGTTTGTGCATATTGATTATAAAGGTTAATTTTCTTTGCGTTTTGTGCAACCATGGAAGAAGACGCAGGGCTTGTTTCATCGTAACCAACAGTTAAATCAAAAATATGGTTAGCTGAAGAGCTTAAGAAAGGGTAATCATACACTGACTGGAACATGCCATGTGAGTAGTTTTTGATGTTATTTTCGTTAGGATAACGACCATAAGTACCACTTACAATTGTTCCTGTAAGAGGTATTACTTCGTGCAACAAGGTTCTTGTTGTAGTGACATCAGAGTTAATGTCTAAATTTTCATAATTTTGTACAGGCATTTATTCTTAGTTCTCCTAGGTTTTTCTTATAATTCTAATTGGAATTTGCGTTGTAGCAGTTGAATTTGTTCCAATTACATAAACAGTTGTATCAATAAAATCAAACAATGTGCCATCACTAAACAAGTTGTTAGATGTTTGCCCAAACTTGGTATATTCTGTAGGTGTTGATGTGCCAGATGCGTTATCTAATCTAGTAGAAAAATTAAGACCGACAGCTATGCCGCGGGGCCCAGTGATGCTTGATTGCTCAGTTCTTGCTGAGGTGCCCACTGGTGCATATAAGAGATTGTCAATACCGGGAATTGAATAATTAGAGTAGTTGTTAAGCCCTCTGGCTGTCGTGGGCGCGCCAGCAAACGCTAGTCTGGTAGGAATTGTTTGATTTTTGTCTGAGGGGCCGGCGCTAAATACTTCGGAGCCATCTAGTGTTATTACTCCGTTTAAAAACCTATTGTCTACTTGAACTGTACATGTTCTGTCAATTAAATCATTGTTTGCAATAAACGTGGATCGATTTGTAGAATTTGCTGTAAGGTCTGTTGTGTTAAGGCCAGTTTCAACGTATAAAATTTGTGTGTCAGATAAATTATTAGCTAACAGTACTTTATTGGCTGTTGCTAAGCGACCTGCGGCAGACAGTGATTCTTTTGTTTCGCTGTTTACAGCTAAGTAAAAAATGCCATTATGTTTTTTGCAAGCTAATTTAAAATTTTCATTAACCTTCATGGTTGGCATGTAAAGCAAGTTTCTATTTGTGATGGATAATAAGCCATAATTGATAGCAGCATTTTGTGATGTTACTGCTTCAAAGATTGGTGTTTGTAAAATTTCTAAATCGTAATATGCGGATCCCGACGCATGATCTTTATCATATTGAGAATAGTTAATCTCATCGTCGCCTAACGCAAACTTTGAGATTCTAAAATTTCCATCGGCCATGGCTTGACGGCCTTTATCGGTTAGTACGGCGTCTAAGATAATGTCGCCGGAGTTATCTAAAAAAGCACTCATTTATAATCCTCTCTCTATAAATAGTAAGTATTTTGTTTGTTTCACCATAATTTATGAAGTTCCAGAAAACCTTATTAAACGCACTGGCACGCTTAGCCTTGAATTAGATGAAAGTCCTTGTATGTATATAGTTGTGTTAATAAAATCGTATCTGTTGTTACCACCAAATACAGGCTGATCTATTAAGCCAAACTTAGTATACCTAAAATCTCTCGTAGTTTGTGAATCACCTGTTAAGAGTTTGTTAACCTTGATGTTAAGAGCGAAAATAGTTCCGCGTGGGCCCTCAAAGACGCTGTGATTATTGCCATCATTGCCGCCGGGTGTGGTGCGTACCACTGCTTGGTCAACNGCTTCAACTCTATATGCTTCGTAATAATCTACAATCTCTGGCAGTGATATCTGAGTTCCAGTTTTTAATACTGAAAAATTACTGTATAGGTTGTTGTCGTTATCATTTTCATACATTGAATCAGTGCTTGTGTGTAGCAAGCTGTCTACAAACCTACTATCTGTGTAAACAGAGTAAAACCTATCATACAGATTATTNTTTAAAATGTAAGCTTTTTTGTTTACCATAGTTGGTCTAAGATCTGNTTTATACTCTNNAATTANNTTGNNNGNTTNATCTNTTATTGNATCGGGNATNTCAATNCCAGATTCTATAAAAAGTTTGTTTTTATCAAATTCATTTTGTTGCAAAACATGTTGGGCGCCAATATCACTTTTCATTTTTCTTGCAGTTTCTTTGTTAACTGCAACATAATAAAAATCATCGTCGTATACATTTACTGATTCCGGTGCCTTTTCGTTTACTTTTAATTGTGGAATATAAAGTATATCTTCACTTGTTAAACTAAGCAAGCCATAATTTATATTTGCGTTTTCATTGCTAAATGCTTCAAGTACAGGAGGCAAACTTACTGCATCGATTTCATAGTCTGGGTTTTTGGATCCAAACAAATAATTGACTTCATCGTCGCCAAGTGCAAATTTAGTGACCTTAAACTTTCCTTGTGCTAAATATTTTCTACCTGTATCTGTTAGCACCGCATCAATTATAATTCCGCCTGCACTGTTTTGAAATGCCATTACGAATCCCTCAACTTATAAGTTACGTTTAAATCAATTTTTTTACCAGTTTTTTTAGATGTAAGTCTAAATTTAAACTTTTTATCCCATATTTTGGTGGTCGCGGTTCCAACTTCAACATTTTGTAGTTGCGTGTGTGCTTCTTTATCAAAATCAGTATTAGAGAAATCAAGTTCAGTGTGTGAAAGATTTGGGATTATTTGCATTAACTTCTTAAACGATTTTGATTTATCTACATCTGGCTCTTGTGGCAAACTATTTTCAAATAGTGTATCAAACAATGCATATTTATAACCACCGTCGTCCACTAATTCTGCTATTATAATAGGAGATATATAACCGCTCATTTCATTACGATTGACAAATTTAAACAGATAGTAAAATTTTTGATTTGTGGCAATTTGTTCTTCATAAAATGTAGTTGGAATTGTGTATGTAATATCAGTATTGTATGATAGATCGATTGTGTGTACTAAGTTGCTATCGAAGTCAGATAATGATGTTGGTCTATAGTTTAATCTATAAACTGAAACTTGTGTGGCTGGCGATACTGATTTGTTTTTAATAATTTCATTTTCGATTATATTGTTGGAAGAAAGATAACTTTGTTTTTCAACAAGTTGACTGTTGTTCATCGGTGTAGGGTAAAGGCCAAGCTTTGAATTGCCATCTCTGAACTGGGCACTTTTAAATTGTGAAAAGCTTTCTTCATTAATGTAAAAACCGATTATATTAGAATTGTCTTTTCTTTGATAAGGCACAACATCGCATGCAACCGGCGGATGGTCAGTTATCTTGATTGATTTGCTAATAATGGGCACTTGTATCACTTTGAGTGTTGGCTGCACATCAAAATGCATGTCAGCAAGATATCTATTTTCTGCTTTTATTTGTGCGTTTGTTGCGTAATTTGCAAATTCATCAAAATTAACTAATTGTATAACATCTCCCTGATTTCCTTGGACCAACGTGTCCTCGGGGGTGTCATAGCCGTCATAAGTATTTTGTAGAGTGTATGTTTTGTTAACAATGCACCAATTATCAAAATAATCTTTGGCGTCATCAAAAGCTGTTAAAGCTCCGAATTCACTTGCAAGATTTTCGTTTTCGATTAGCGCATCTACAAATGCTAAAAAGATTTTATTACTATCATACGGTAATTCTTCCCATGGACCTAGGGGTGAGACGTCTCCATGAACGGCTCGGGTTCTGATTTGATCTCGTTTTTTTATTGTAAGCGCTGCAGCAGGCGTTGGGTTTTGTGTTCTAAATAAGTTTGTTTGTTCATTAAGTAATTGCTCTATTGCCTCGCCACTATTTGGTTCGTAAAACTCTAAACAATATTTTTCATCGTCGCCTTCAAGTTCACCTATTAGTCTGCTTAATCTAAGATCTGAATATCTATACGATAAGCCGCCGACTATCACATAAGCATACACATCGTATAAATAATCTTTTCCATATTTAACTTGTGTGTCATATAGTGTAAATTTATCTTCGCCGGCATTATTTAGCGATTCGTCATTAAAAATCATATAAGTTTGTAATTTTTCTATTTGCCTGTTATCTCCAACTGGCGAGCCACCAAATTTATCAACTTTGTACGCTAAAACTTCAAATGTCCTATTATCTGTTGAGTCTCTCATATTTTCTAATACATCAACAAAATTAATGTTACCTGTTTTGCCTTCTAGAATTTGGTCGTTAAAAAAAGCGTTTTTATTAATTTCTTCAACTGTTTGTTGCAAAGTCCTGTAGCCATCAATAGACTTATCATACCTCATTGCTGCCTGTGTATTTTTCATAGACATAGCTTCATTTAAATCTGGGGTTATGTAAATCTCGTTATCTGCTTCGGCAACAGTATTATTTCTTGCAATGCTTGATAACATACCAACAAAATCAATAGATGGTACGTTAACAGTAGTTGCTTTTATTACGTTTTCAACACTTTGATCAACGACTGCAAGTCCATCTGTTTTTTGTAAAAAGCCTATTTGTTGAGTTGGTAATCCAGGAGAGCCGGGCGAGTATGCTTTGTTAATTGCAGTTAATACTTCTTCTTCAAGATTGTTGTCAGTAATCATTTGGGTAAATGATGAATCACCAGTTGTAGGTGCTGTATATGGTATTTTTATTTTGGTGTAAAACGGATATCGGCTAGCTATATCAGTGCCTTCATAAACATTGTTAAAAATTTTTTCGGCACCCTTTGAAGTAAAGATAATATTTTTTGATTGTTCTTTAATTTTTTCAATTGATTCTTCAACGCCGCTGTTTATAAAAGCTCCTGTTAAATACTGACGAAGATATAGCGATTTGTCTAAATACACTTCAGACATGGGGAGCCGATCACCACTAACAAGATCAAAGGGTGGTGGTGTTTCCGTTTCTTGGTCTTGTTTTGGCGCGTGCACGTCACGGTACCCGGTGGAGTCTCCACGGTTAACAAATGCTTCTAAGTCTGGCCGTTCGCTTAAATTAAATTCTTCGCCATCGATCGCCAGCGAATAAAGCTCATTAAAGTATATATTTGGTAACTCTAGCTCATGTAAGTCTGCGATGTAAGACTGGAACCGTCGCAGATTAAGGTTGTAGTCATACCCAACTTCGTGAGTAAAGGGGCTTATCTCAGTTGTCGCAAAGTACTTAATGGCCTTTGAATCTGTCTTGTTATAGGTGGCACTATACTTGTATCCATATGTGTCAAAAGACCCAATAGATATTAGTGGCAGCAAGTTTTCATTAACATAAGTTCCACCAACTAAAGTTTTTCTCCAGTGAATATCATCATTAAATTTTGTTTCATCACCAATTAGTCTTACAACCATTCTGCTTGTTTTAATTAAACTATTGGAAGTTGAGTCAGTAATAATTTTTGTTTGCACATGTGTTAATTTAGAATCAGCTATACTATACGCTTCAACATCATTTAATTGATTTGCGCCAGCAGTAGTAACAGGAGTATTTGGAATTACCTTGTCGCCATCAGCACTGCTACTAATATAGTACGTGCAATTTAAAAAGTCTACTAAGGCATCACCACCATTTTGTAGAAAATTTGAATCATAGTTAATGACATCAATTTTAGAGTTATCGCTTGGCATATCTGTTAATAAGTAGTTGTAGTATTTATTGTTGTTGCTTCAACAAGTTGATTCGCGGGGCCCTCAAATGATATATCATTCACAATTAATTCTTGAGGCTCATTTATAATAACATTTGGAACAACTTCTCGTGCAGTTAAAGTTTGATAAGAATCTCTTGCCAAATCTAAAAAAGTAGATTCCATCACTTCTTTTATTGTGCCTACAGGTATTTTACCAAATATATCAGCGACTCCATCAATTTCTGCATCAGTGTAAAAAACATCAATTTCATTTGGTCGTACTTCACTAATAGAAAAACTTGGCTGACCAAATTCGTGCACAGGAATATAAATTATGGCATTGCCGTCAGTATACTCAAGACTGTGATATTCGGCTGATATAACCATTTTAGTAGAGCCAATGACATCAAAGTCACTGCTACTAAATCCACCTAAATCTTCTGTTTGATAAAAAGCCCATCGATCTTTTAAAATTTTACTACCATCAAGTGAAGATGTAAACGGCGATAGAGCTACCGGTGGAAAATCGTCCCCATAGCTAAAAATAGAACCAAGTATTTTAATATCCAAGTTTGATGCACCGCCGGGAGTTGACGGTATTACGGGTGCAATTTCGTCTTGATAGTTCCCCGGCGAAAAGCCCAAATCGACGTTGGCTACATCTTCTACCAATTCAACGTTTTTTAAAAACCCTGCCATTATTTAAAACTCCTTAATGTTGGCCCCGAAGGTATAAAATAATTAATATCAATTAATTTATCTGCAATGCTTAGCACCGGTGGCTCTTTTATTAGTTGAACATTTACAGTTGATATATTTTTTGGTATTTCGCTATCTAATTTAAAAATTGAATCTGTTTCACTTTTAAATACACTATTGATTACAATAAGTTGTTTTTTAATTTTTTTAAATTGTTGATCTTCAATTTTATTAGGGTTATCAATTGTTTCTGTATCAATTTGATCTGATAATAAGGAATAATCGCTTCTATTAATACTTTTTGACATTTCAATAGAACAGCCGGCTGCAGTTAGTATTCTTAGCGAAAGTTGTTGCTCGCTGTTTAAATCAGTTGGCTCGATAACTCCAGAGCTTTTCATATTGTTTGATACACTTAAAATTTTTCTAGATATATTTGTTTTTCCGTTATCATAGGTATTGCCTATAATTTGGCCCACAGAGTTTTTTTTGTAAGTTTTTAGTTTGTTTTTGTTGCTAATTTTTGATGTTTTAAAAAACTTTCTTGCCATTTTAGTGTTTTCCTTTAATTATTTTAGCTCAGTTGAGGTAGATTGTCTGGGTCCAGATTTACAAGTGCTGCTTTTGCGGATTTTGATTCAGACACCCGGCGCGATGCTTTTATAGATTTNGATTCAGACACCCGGCTCGCTGCAGCTTTTGAACTTTTTGCAGANCTGATCCGCGGATCCACTCGCTCAAACGCTTTACTTGATTTAGCTTCGTCAATGTCTTCTATGGAGTCCAAATCATCTATTAGACCTTGAGCATTAGCTAAGTTAATTATTGGTGGAATACCATACCATGTTGATTTTACTTCGCCGGGGATTCCATCAGGGTTCAAATTACCATAAGTAATTTCTTTAAATCCACTGCCCGTTCTTATTTTATCTAACAATGCGGCTGGGCCAGTGCTGGATGCGTCGAGGCCAAGATCCTGCGCGACTCTTTGATGTAAGGTGCCTCCGTCTCCATACAAATCATTATAAAATTGTTGTACACTATTACGAAAAAGTTGTAAAGAGGCAAGGTTGCCGGTTTCAGGAGCAATGTTTTGCGTATCTCTGTGGGCTGCGGCGAATATTAAATCTTTATCGCCTTTATATTCGTTGTATATTAAGTCGCGATGTACATGATAAACTACAGGCATAAGATACCATGGCGCAGTCGCAATTTGAGTACCAAAAGTTTCTAAAATTCCTGTTATAAAAAAATCATTAAATCTTTCATTTACATTATCGTAACTACATTGATCAAAAGCAGCTTGATAATAACTTGTGAATTGTCCTTCGAAAAGATTTTTGAAATACGATACAAGTTCATAATATATCTTAGCAGTATTGTCGGTTAAAGTTACTTGATAAGTGTAAAAACTTCTATACATATCAGACCAAAAGCCGTCAATAGTACTGGTTTTTTCACTTGTTTGGAAAACCTCTTGGTGTTCAAAGCACGCTAATCTGTAACCATTAAGAGTTCTGTTCTCTGGTGTTACCCAATCAGTCATGTTAGTATCTTTGTCACCCGGAGTTATAAACGGACGCAAAATACAATATGTATACTCTTTTGATGAATTCTGAGCAATATCTACGCCGGCGAGTTGTGCAGAGTATGGATCAATTGTTATATTTTCTTGATCAACATACATAACACTTGGCAGAAACCCATCCATATGTCCTAGTGTTGAAATATCATGGTCGATTCTGAAAGCGTTTCTATTTTCATCTCCACTATAATTTGATGTCATCGTACCCGCTAATTTATAGCTTTCGGCGCCTTCGATGCTCACAATGGGATCATATGTTGATGGTTTATCAAAGTTTTTCTCACCTTCGCCGCCGGCTGCTACGGGGAGTGAATTACTCTCTACATAATCTAATGTAAATGCATATCTTTTAATTTTGGTATTTTTAAAAGAATATTTGTCTTGAACAAAAAATCTTCCAAATGTGTTTTCTAATTTATCAACTGAATAAACTTTGGATATTGTTGTGTTGTTTCTTATTGATCTTTCATANTCAAAAAACCAATATCCAAACAAGTAATGGTTTAATGATTGAATATATGTATAATTTATTTTATCGTATAGTGCCGTGACCCACGTAAATACATTCAGATTTGTTATAAATTCATTGTATAGGTCAACAATTTCAATGACATGAAAAGAATCCACACCTATATATTTTGTATCATTAAATGTGCCACTAGAAAGATCAACACCAAGTGATTGATAGTCTAGAAAAGATAAATCTGGATCACTTGCAAAATCAAACTTAAAAATACGCTTTTTATCAGTTTTAAAATCATCGGGCAGGCGAATTTGATAGTTTCCAAAACCAGTGCGCGGGCCGGCTTCTGTGTCAAATGCTGCAATGCTANCAACTCTAGAAAATCCAAAACTTTCAAAAACTTGAGTAATATTGTGTGCAGAGTCTCTAAAGTATTTTTCCTTGCATGTGAATATGGGGTCCGCGCCCGAAGACGCGTCGACAGTTTCGCCTAGACGGCTGCCGAAGCCGGTGAAGGCTTGATCGGCTTCGCCGTCTCCATCGACGTCCAAGAACGATACATCAAGCCGCTCAGACTTAAATTGTCCAAATTCTCTTATGAGGCTAGCATTCTTACCATCGGTGGTGACGCCGTCTCCAAGGCGCTCAATCACNGCCGCGCCTAAATTTATAAGGTCGTCTTGAAGAGTGTTTGCAAGGGCTCTTAATTTTTTTCCAACATCTACTTCGTTTTGTGCGTCTTTAAAATATGAATATTCTTTTATTTTTACCATATTTGCTTCAGTTTCAGGAGCCGTTTCAGCAACTGAGTTTGGATCACCATAAGCGCAATAAACTCCTTCGTATCCGGTGTTATTAGTTATGAAGAGGCCATCAGCGTTAACGTTCAAGTAGATGTATTTTTTAATATCAGTTTCTGGTGTTTTCTTATCTGGATCTGTAAATGGATCAAGCTCAAGAACAGCGGGTGTTCTGTAGTCTTTAACAATTGGATTTGAATTAATTACTTTAGCTAAAAGCAAGTTTCTCTTAACTTCATTGTTGATATTGTATAGTGTTCTTTCAAAAACTTCATAAAATTTGCCGGCTGGCACTGCAGTGCTTGTTTCTGGAAAAGTTTTTCTGTACTGGTTAAGTTTTATAAGTAAATTTGATTGCTGGCCGGCAGTTTCTAAAATATAGTTAATGTTATCGTAAGCATCTTGAACTGTTTTATCGCTTGATGTGCCCATAATTCCTCTAAGCTGTTCAACGATAGCAGGAAGCGTAATGCTTGACGCTCCATAATAAAGAGAATCGATAGCTTGAATTGGTGTTGGTCCAATGTATGTTGTGTTGTCTGGTGCTTTGTAAACAATTACGTTTGCTGTTTTAAAAACGCCATTAGCGGATATTTGCTCATAGGTAACATCAGATATTTGACTGTTGTAAAGAGGGGTTAATGCTTCATTAGAAAAATTATCAGAGTTGTAGTCAAATTCAGTTTCTTGTTCTGAATATTGTCCTTGCTCTATTTGTAATGAATTAAGTGATGTTGTAAACAAAAATAAGTCTACACCCTCTAGTGCTTGTGCACCTTCATCTGTTTGATATATTTTTATTGCTCCTTCATAAATTCCAATCTTGTAGTCTTCATTTTTTTGTCCGTGATATATGTTACGCTCCAACATTACTCTTTCTACTGGGTTGCCTACCGAATCGTATAGTAAAGTTTTTGTTACATCTTCTGTTTCATCTTTAGGAAAAAGAAAAATAAGTTGGTGTCTGTCGGCGAATTCATTTTGTGAATCAGTCCCTTGAACCGAAAACGAATAAAACCTGTCTTTACTCATAGGAAATAATGGAAATTCATAATGCCCTTCATTGTCAAGAAACGGTGCATCCGGAAGGACCATTTCATTTTCTAATCTCAAAAAATCAATTGGGGTCACTTTATTTAAAAGCATTGCAGTAGGTGGATCAAATTTTTCATTGATAATAAACTTTTTATAGAATTTAAGACTTTCTTTATTTTCTTCTGTCAATCTGTCAACTTCATAAGCTTCGCCGCGAGGTAATATTGTGGCGCAAATATTAATATTATTAAGTGTTTTATCGACATAATCATTATATGCTTGTTCGTTAGTAGCAAGTGGCTTTTGAAAGTATAGTGAGCACTTTAAAGTTATATAATCATCATATATTTCAACACTATCAATATATGGAGTTGGCAGGCTCTTGCCAAATTTTGTAATTTTATTTGTATCTATATTTATTGACATATTTCTGGCTCCGTCACAGGTCCGTAGATATCGTAGTATGCTGCGCTTGTGTCAGTATTTGTTGCACATTCAAAATCCAAATCAATATAATAACTATTTTTATTATAAATTTCTGCACCTTTACAGGCAGCTTCTCTATTAACTTCTTCATCTTTTAAAACATCAAAATAATATGCGACGTCAGAAGGTCCGTGTTCGCGGGCCATGGTTTTTTGTATATTTTTAATATAATCTTCAGTAATCATTTCACCATTTAGAGACTTGTAATCTTTATCAAAGTTTTTTCTAATTAATTTGTCTGGATCCACATGATCAAACTCAAATACTTCAACTTCAAAATTTTCATTTAACATTATAGTATTAATTTCTTCAGCATATAATAATAAATCATCTGCTTCAAGTGCAATAAATTTTGAGTCTGCGAACAAAAAAGAATCTTCAATGTTGTAACCATCAAAAACGTCTTCTGCTCCAAATGTATTAAGTTCGCTTGAGTCTTTAATTTTAAGTTTGTAATTTAACTGCATTTCTATTTGTGGCACTATAACATCTTGTGTATCGTTTTGTGGAGGCCCCATGGTTCTGTTGGCAGATGAAGACAAAATTTTGCCTTGAATTGTAACTAATTTCCAAGCAGGTATGTTTTGTGTGTTGCCTTCTAAAAACGCATCTCCAATCATATGTTCTATTTTGTATATGTTGTTTCTTGGTAAATTATTAATTGGCTCTATGTCTGATTGAAATCTCACAGCGTATTCATCTGCCGTGGTACTCTCGTCATCATCAGTTATAAGCAAATTATTAGGATTTGGCAGTTTTTCAATATCTTGAAATANTACTTGNCCTTCAAGATATTGTGTGTCATTTTTAATTCTGTGCTGTACTTCATTCTGTGTCTCNGAACGGCCAGCATATGTGCCATCGTAAATTACGTTGTCGTCATAAAAAACATAATATGCAGGCTTCATGGTGCCGGCGCCAAGCAAATGCTTGCCATAAGATGTTATNTTNAGATCTATAACTTGTTCTTTTTTGTTTAAAAATTTACCCATCAGTAGCCGCCTCCGCCACCACCACGCCTAGTAGAACCTTTCGCTCGCTTTGTGGCCTTAGTTGATTTAGTGCTTTTGATCTCGCTAGAGCTTGCTTTAGCCTGTTTTTGATTTCTGATTTCGTTAGAACTTGCTTTAGCTTGTTTTTGTTGTTGAACATTGTTTGAACGACGCGATGAGGGCGGTGCTAAAGTGCGCGAAGGTGTTATACGGGGAGCACTTGTTGTTGGCGGTTTAGCAGCATCAACTGACGTTCCTAAACTTAGGAATGTGCCCTCAACTCCGTCATCTTGTGCGAACTTAATCTCAACACCCATTTTGGCCATCTCCACAAATGATACATAGTCGTAAGGCCAGTTATGCCTAAGTGTATATTCGTTGACCTCTTCAGTGCCTTCTTTGTTAATTTTGTTAACTCTTGTTCTTGTAGAACCCTTACCCTGCGTATCAACATAATCCCAGTAATCTTCTTGACCTTTTTGTTTGACTTTAAAAATCATCCAGCGAAGGTTTTCGTTTTCTTCCAATATATCTTCGTTAAGTATTTCTGCATCAACCAATTGATGTGCAACCGATTGATGCTGGAATGAAATCTTCTTGTAATCTCTCGGAGCAATATTCTGCCAGATATACGACAGATCGTCTCGATCTAATTCATACTCAAACTCAAATATATACATGACAAACGGGGCCACAGAACCGCCTGAGTTGTTGATAAAATCGAATTGTGGTGGTAAAACATACCTTTGCATTTTNTGTAGCTGCTTGCTNATGCTAGGTCCTGCTGCGTCTAAAGAATCACCCTCTGCAGAGCCAAAATTTTGTTCCAAAGCTGCTTGATATCTTTCGGGCGGTATTGAAATGAACTTTTTGCTTTCTGCAGAACGCAAACTAGCTGGTAATCCTTCCTCCGATGTTCTTTCTGTAATATATGGTATAGCAACAATTGCTTCTCTAAGAACTGTTTTTTCTTTAAGTTGTCCAAGTTTTTTGTTTAGGCCTTTATTGAATCCAACTAAGTCAGCTAAAGATTTAACATTTTTGTAAACATTTAGCCCTTTTGAATCAGCGTCATAGCTGTTATAAACTGAATCAAGCTCAACTACATCGTAATGGTACTGCAACCATTCTTGTGGAATATCGTCAACACTAAGGAATACACCTTCGTCATTTTGTGGAATTCTACCAAACTGATGCCACATTCCTTTTGGTGTTTGTTCTACACCGAAGTGTTGGGGTTTGGTAAATCCTGTCACATCATCTAATTTATAGTGATTAAAGTTTAACATTGGTGTTTCAAATTTAGGTCTAATAACCCAGCGTTGGCCAATTGATTGGCCCGGTCTGGCGGTTGTCAAGTTACCAAACTTATCTCTTTCAGTAAAAGTAACTTTTTCAATTCCAAAAATGTTAACAGATGCATCAAGTTGCATAGATGAGCTGTTGATTGTATGGCCGGCGTATGGGGCAATGCTACTGCTCTTAGTCGTCAAATTATCTAAAATTAAAGCTCTGGTTGTACCTTCCCTAAGATCTGTTTTCAATAATTCGCCCGGCTTATATGGACGGCCGGCGTCAAATCTCCAACGCGCAACAGACGATTCAGCAATAATGTCCTCAATTTTATACTGCTTATTTGCTTGTGGTCTAAAAATGATATCGCACCAAGCTTCACCATCATAGTAAGGCGGTGTGTATGCAGGATTGTAGCCATGGAAAGAATCTCTAGAGCCAGTATAATCAGGAGTTTGGATTGTCCCGCTGGCGTGCGTGCGAGTTTCCCCATTGTGTGGGGCTGGCCGGCCGGACACGGGTGGCCCAAATGCAGACGGCCTCGAATACATTGTAAATGTTTCTTGGAATGCATTGGATTGACTTAATCTATCGTTTCCTGTGCCAAAGAAGCCGGCGTACATCGGATCTTGTGGTAAAGGAAAGTATATGTCCCCCGGATTTACAAAAGAACCTGTATTGCCAAGTTTTACAAATGGCATTCCACCAAATTCGGTATGTCTGTTAGCATGGCCTGCTGTGCCACCATTTACTCGGCCGGGGCGGCCTTGACCATCGACTTCGGAATTATAGTGCCTAAGTCCTTTAGTGGATCTGTTCATCTTAATTCTCATCATATATGTTTCAGATCCACTAAAGACAAATGAATCAGTTTTAATATCTGATTTTAAACTTGTGAACTCAGAGTCTTTTAAGAAAAATGAAGGAACTGCACCAAAAAAGTTTCTTGAAAATTGTAAATAAGTTGTTGGNTCTACATTAGNTACATAAGAGGCTGAGGCGNAAAACAATGCCGCTTGTGGGTTTGGTGCTTCATCAAAGAATTTCTTACCANCTAAATGTTTGNTTGGTTCCAAAAGAGTTTCAAATGGAAGTCTTGCATCAAAAAATGTGCTAAGAGANCCTGTAATTGTTGTATTACTATCTATCGAGGCTGTTGAAAACGTCATGGCCCAAGAACCAGACGAAATATTGTTATTGTTCCCATTATCGTAAGCTGTAGAACCGGAGCCAAAATCAACAAATTCAACCTTATTAATGTCAGTAACGTAAGGATAATCTACAGCTAATCCCGATTTAATTGTATTGTATAAAANGCCCGGTTGAAACAGCTTTGATGTAAGGGNCCGGAGCGCTCCTAAGCCTAATGGTGCGAGTGCTGAACTAGTAACATCACCGGGAATGCTGGCAGTTAGTGGAAAATAAAGTCCAAACCTGGCCTGGTTATTAGATGCTTGGGTGCCAGCCCCCATAGCTTGGCTAAAAAAGGAAGCAGCCAAGTTTTCGCCAAGTTCTTCTTTAAATTCTTTAACTAAATCAACTGTTCTTTGTGCAGGATAAAAGCCTTTATAAGGATTAAATCTAATCGCGCCAGTACAAGAAAGTCTAATTTCTTTNGCACCTAATAANGTTTCTCGTTTGATATTTAAGAAGTCTTTTANAAATTCNCTGTTTGAATAACTTATGNAAAAGTCTCCNTCATTTNTAGNATCNGCNCCGGGNACATGTGGAATTTCTAANTCAAGCGGCTGNTGTGGACTGTCNANTTCATCGTTTTTAANATANTCNTTTACNTTTTCACTNATTCTGTATTCTGGNAGTATAGAAAANCCTTTNGCCATCAGNTTTAAATCAAATTTGTAGTCGTCGTAATCATTAAACCATGGCTTGGATGGGGCCGAAATAAATGTTCTGCTTCCGTCCTCATTTGACTTAAAGAATCCTGCACCGTCTCCTGCTTCCCATAAAGCTTCGCCGCCGCCGACAGTGATTAAATTATCAGGATTCCATGATTGTGATAAATTATTGGCGTTTGTTATAGAACTTGATACACCAAATGCGCCAGATACAATTGGACCATATGGAGAGCGAACAGAATATGCTGTCTCAATTGTGTGTGGGTAAGTATACCTAGCGCCGGCTCGATTCCACATCGTAAGAGGAATAATTGCAGAATATACTATGCGCGCGCGGCTTTTGCCATTGATCCATTTAGTTGGCAGAGTTGGGGCGCCCATGCCGGAGCCGCCAAAA
>FUFK010019392.1_pt1 | contig 20102 bp, 15 predicted proteins | sample 1021851 | NCBI WGS metagenome assembly FUFK01 (sample SAMEA51879418, study PRJEB19060) | metagenome
CCTTATAAAAAAAATAACTTCTTTTTTAGAAAAATAAAGGTTTTAAATATATAAAGTTATGAAAGAAGATTTTACTGATTTTATTGAAGTGTCTGGCCTGTTGGAATATGATCCAGATACAATATCAAAAATATACCAAAAAAACCCGAAAAGGCTTTTAAAAAGACTTTGGCAAACACTTATACCTATTTTTGCTTATATATTTTCTGTTGGTTGGGATAAATTAACTGGAAGACTGAAAAATGAAGCCAAAGCAAGATTTAGGGCAAAGGAATTAACAAATTTATTAGTAGAACTTGGGCCAGCATTTGTGAAAGCAGGTCAAGCTTTATCAACAAGACCAGATATCATTCCGGCGATACTTCTTGAAGAGTTATCTGAATTGCAAGATCAACTTCCAGGCTTTGACGGAGATAAAGCTATGGAATTAATAGAAGAAGATTTAGGATCCAAAATAGATGAAATTTTTTTAGAAATTGATAAAGAGCCCATTTCTGCAGCTTCTTTAGGACAAGTGCATAAAGCCAAACTAAAGAATGAGGAAGTTGTTGCAGTTAAAGTACAACGACCAGGTTTAAGAGAACAAATTACTTTAGATCTTTACATTGTAAGAAATATTGCTTATTGGCTTAAAAATAATATTGGATTGATAAGAAGCGATCTCGTTGCATTAATTGATGAATTAGGAAAAAGGGTTTTCGAAGAAATGGATTATTTAAATGAAGCCGAAAATGCTGAAAAATTTAGAAATATGCATAAACATAACCAAATGATTGCGGTGCCAAAAATATATAAAGAAATAACTTCAAGAAGGGTTTTAACTATGGAATGGATCGATGGTACAAAATTAACTAATTTAGAAGATGTAAAAAAATTAGGTATCGACCCAGACAAAATGATTGACATTGGAGTGCAATGCAGTTTAGAACAACTTTTAGAACATGGTTTTTTTCATGCTGACCCTCATCCAGGGAATTTATTAGCTCTGAAAGATGGAAGACTTTGTTATCTAGATTTTGGAATGATGAGTGAGGTTTCCAGAGACTCTAGGTCTGGTTTAATACAAGCAGTTGTACATTTGGTGAATAAAAACTTCGATAAACTTTCTCAAGATTTCGTAAAATTAGGATTCTTATCAGAAGAAGTAAATCTAGAGCCAATAGTTCCAGCATTTCAAGATGTTTTTATTAACGCGGTTGAGCAAGGTGTTTCAAAAATGGATTTCAAAAGCGTTACAGACGATATGTCTGGTGTGATGTATAAATTCCCATTTAAATTGCCTCCATATTACGCGCTTATTATTAGGTCATTACTTACATTAGAAGGAATTGCTTTAAGCGTAGACCCAAAATTTAAAATACTTGGTGCAGCTTATCCATATTTCGCGAGAAGGTTGATGGAAGATCCTGATCCACAATTAAGAGAAAGCTTGAAAGAAATGCTTTTTGATAATAAAAAATTTAAATGGGACCGATTAGAAGATTTATTATCTAATGCTGCAAAACAAACAAATCTCGATTTAGAAAAACTTTTGGATGAAGTTATAAATCTTCTTTTTTCTTCAAAAGGGGGATTTCTCAGAGATGAAATAATTGAAGGATTAACAAACCAAATAGATTTATTTAGTCTGAGAATATTAAAAAATTTAAATAACTACCTTCCAAGCTCCATCAAATTAAATACAACTGATGAAACCAATAACTTGAATGATCTTATAATACAAATAGAGCCATTAAGAAACTTTTTAGAAATTATACAAAAAGTTCCTGGCTACTCAATTGATATTTTTATAAAAAGAGTTCCTCGACTTATAAATGAACCTTATACAAAAGAAATGGGTATAAAAATTGCAAAAAAGGTAACAGAAAAAGGAGTTGTTAGACTTGTAAAAATTGCTGCTGGTGCAAATATTTGAAATGAAGTTAAGTAAATTTTTAATAGTTAAAATAATTTTTATATTTATTAGTTCTCAATTAATTTTTAGTGTTTCAAAAGTTAAAGCTGCTGAAGAAATTAAAATTGTATACAGCCTATTTTCTAGAACCATTAAAGTAAGTTCATTAAAAAGTTTTGCTGAAGGAGGTAATTCAACAAAAACACTTAAAAAAATTTTAAAAGCAACAGGTTCTGCTGATAAAGAGATTAGATCAGTATTAAATAAAAAATTTGAAATCCCTATAACAATTGCAAGCAAATTAGTATATTCAGAAATAGGAAATATTTTTCTAACAAGACTTTCATCTATTATTCATCCCCCCAATACAGATGACGCAAGAACCGGTATGTTAGCCCTTAGAGCAAGTGTTGTTCAAGGAATTAAGATTGGAAATGGAAAAATAAATCTTATAAATTTTTTTGAAGGATATCCAACTAAAACTGTTATTTTAGATGTAAATGCTTTGAGCAAAGTTATGAATAAAGTAGAATCAATTTCAGAATTATTAGATTTTTTTACCAATTCACCCTTAGAAAAAATTAAAACAAACTAAACAGTTATGGTGCTATTAAATAAAATTAAAAATAAACTGGGTATTAACTATAGAAAAAAAAGATGGCCCGGTTTAATCGAAGCTTACAAACAATATCTTCCAGTTACAAAAAAAACCCCTATTATCTCACTAAATGAAGGAAATACACCATTAATTCTCAGTGACTCACTTGGAAAATTAATTGGAAATGGAACAAAAGTTTTTTTAAAATATGATGGTCTAAATCCCACAGGATCTTTTAAAGATCGCGGGATGACCATGGCTATAAGCAAAGCAAAAGAAGAAGGTCGTGAAGCAGTTATTTGTGCCAGTACTGGAAACACCTCTGCTGCTGCTGCTGCATATGCTTCTAGGGGAGGATTAAAACCGTATGTTTTAATCCCAGAGGGATTTGTTGCACAAGGAAAACTCGCACAAGCTTTAATGTATGGAGCTGAGATCATATCAATAAATGGAAACTTTGATAAAGCTCTAGAAATTGTGAGAGATTTATCTTCAGAACATCCAATAGAACTTGTTAATTCTGTTAATCCATATCGAATAGAAGGCCAAAAAACAGCCGCCTTTGAAATTGTTGATGATTTAGGTTTTGCACCTGATTGGCTTTGTATTCCAATGGGAAATGCGGGAAATATAACTGCTTATTGGTTAGGTTTTAAAGAATATTCAAAAATAAAAAGGAATTTGAGGTTGCCAACTATGATGGGTTTTCAATCTGAAGGATCGGCACCATTAGTTAAAAATATAATTGTTAAAGACCCTGAGACAATTGCAACTGCTATAAGAATCGGGAACCCTGTTAATAGAGAAAAGGCAAAGAAAGTAAAAAAAGAAAGTAAAGGAGATTTTCAGTCAGTTACAGATGAAGAAATAATTAATGCTTATAAGATCCTCGCAAAAGAAGGAGTATTTTGTGAACCTGCTAGTGCTGCTTCAGTTGCTGGACTCATAAAAAATAAAAATAGAATTCAAAAAGGTTCGAAAATCGTTTGTGTCCTTACTGGAAATGGATTGAAAGATCCTGATTGCGCTATTAAAAATAATGATGCTATTTTCAGAAAAAACATTGAGCCTTCGTTAAAAAATATAACCAAAATCTTAGGATATTAGTATCCAAAAAAATTAGTGTCTGTGGAAATCAGTAATAAACAAGCTTAAATTGTTGAAAAACAAAATAAAAGTAATTCGTTTTGTTAATTAAAGAAAGAACTAGTTTAAAAATTTAAATTTATTCAACAAATAGAAATTTTTTTCCACCTTTTTAAATATTGAAAAACAAAGCAAGGTAGGTGAATAAATTCAAAATTCCACAATTTCCACAATTACTACTACTACTAAATTTATTTATTTTTTATTTATTTTTATATTAGAAAAGTAAATAAAGTAAGTTATTGAATTTAATTTACGAAAAAAGTATATTGTATTTGTAAAAAAGTTCCAAAGTCCGATGGAGATTATTTGTAATCAAAATGAGTTAAATAATGCTATTCAATTAGTCAATAAAGCAGTTTCTTCAAGACCAACTCATCCAATTCTTGCAAATATACTTTTAACAGCCGATCAAGGAACAAATAAAATTAGCTTAACGGGATTTGATCTCAACTTAGGAATTCAAACTTCTTTTGATGGAACTGTTACAAATAGCGGGGCTATTACGATACCTTCAAAACTTTTATCAGAAATAGTTAATAAATTACCCAGTGAAACTCCTGTTTCCTTAGAAGTAGATGAGAATTCTGAAAGCATTTTAATTAAAAGTGATAGAGGTTCTTTTAATATTAAAGGTATTCCCTCTGATGATTATCCAAAATTACCATTTGTTGAAAGTGGAACTTCTTTAAATATTGAACCTAGTTCTTTTTTAAAATCTTTAAAATCTACGATTTTTGCTAGTAGTAATGATGATTCAAAGCAATTACTTACAGGAGTTAATTTTACCTTTAAACAAAATTATTTAGAGTCTGCTTCCACAGATGGTCATAGATTGGCTGTAGCGTTAATAGGTAACGAAGAATATATAGAAAATAAAGATAACTCACTTTTAAATGAAGGTGATCTATCAGTTACTATTCCAACTAGATCATTGAGAGAAATAGAAAAACTAGTTTCTTTAAAAAGCTCAGAAAAATCAATAAAGCTTTTTTACGATAAAGGTCAGGTAGTGTTTATTTCTTCTAATCAAATAATTACAACTAGAACTCTCGAAGGTACTTACCCGAATTATTCGCAATTAATTCCTGATACTTTTTCTAAGATTTTTAATTTTAATACTAAAAGATTAATTGATGCATTAGAAAGAATTGCTGTTTTGGCAGATCAGCAGAGTAATGTTGTGAAGATTAAATTAGATAATACAGATTCAGCTTCAATCAGTGCAGATGCACAAGATATTGGAAATGCTAACGAAACTGTTCCTGTTTCATACTCTGGAGAAAATTTTGATATTGCATTTAATGTTAGATATCTTTTAGAAGGTTTAAGAGTTATTTCTTCAGAAAATGTACTTTTAAAATGTAATCTTTCAACTACTCCAGCTGTTTTTGTACCAGAAGATAATCTGAATTCTTTTACTTATTTAGTTATGCCTGTACAGGTTCGTTCTTAATTTGAAACTACCTAAAGAAATTTTATTAAGTGAATTACTAAATTACAGTGTTAAGGGCAATTTGGCTCTTAATTACGGAAATGGTGAAAATGTTTGGATGCATCCTCCAGTGCATCGAATTTTAGGATGGTACTCTCGTCCTTCAAATTTTGATTTAAAACGTAATGTTTGGCGATTAAATCAAATTAGTCAAATAATAGATAATGAAATTTATGTGAAAGGTGAGCCAGCGATTTCTGATTTGGCAACTTTAAACAGGTTCCCAACTTTAATAGAAGCTAATCTGATAAATATTAATGGTTCAAAAATAGGAGTTATTGCTGACTTTTTATTCGAAATAAAAACTGGAAAAATTAAATATTATTTGGTTTCTAGATCTAATCCTAAGATTCCAGGTTCTAGCAGATGGAAATTAAATATTGAAAATATTAATGATCAACAACCAGGTTTAGTTTTTTGTGAAAGTAGTTCTTTAGATGATTTATTTTTAATAAAATCAAGTTTTAAAAATGAATTTTTGCAAAAAGGAAAAAAAATTTTTACTAAATTTGATGATATGAAAAATATAGCTGCTAATAGATTGGAGGATTGGCTTGAAGAAGATGAAGATATAAACCAAAAGTTAGATTTTGAAGAAAAAAGTTTTTATAATGATGATAAAACATCAAGATCTTTTAGTGATAAAAAAGAAGATGACCCTTGGATTTAAAGAATGATAAATTTTGAAAATAATGATCTATATGATCTTAATGAAGTGTTGAAAATTGAAAATTTAACAATTAATGATTATGAAGAAATTTGTAAAAGATTAAATAGAAAACCAAATAGGACTGAACTAGGAATGTTTGGCGTTATGTGGTCTGAACATTGTTGTTATAGAAATTCAAAACCTTTATTAACTAAGTTTCCCACTAAAGGAAAAAATATTTTAGTAGGTCCTGGAGAAAATGCTGGTGTTATTGATGTAGGAAATAATCAAAAACTTGTTTTTAAAATAGAAAGTCATAATCATCCTTCTGCAATTGAACCTTTTCAAGGAGCGGCAACAGGAGTAGGAGGAATATTAAGAGATATTTTTACAATGGGAGCAAGGCCAATCGCAGTATTGAACTCACTTAGATTCGGAAATCTTGATAAGCAATCAAATATTGATTTGCTTCGAGGAGTTGTATCAGGTATTGCACATTATGGAAATTGCGTAGGTGTACCCACTGTTGGAGGTGAAATTGATTTCGATGATAGTTACTCTGGTAATCCTTTAGTCAATGTTATGGCTTTAGGACTTTTAGAGACTGATGAAATTGTTTGTTCCGGAGCAAAAAATGTAGGATCACCTGTGCTATATGTTGGTAACACTACAGGCAGAGATGGAGTTGGAGGTGCTAGCTTTGCAAGTTCTGAATTAACTACTGCATCATTAGATGACAGACCTGCAGTACAAGTAGGAGATCCATTTATTGAGAAAAGTCTTATAGAAGCTTGTTTAGATGCTTTTAAGACAGGAGATGTAATTGCAGCTCAAGATATGGGTGCAGCAGGTTTAACTTGTAGTAGTGCAGAAATGGCTGCCAACGGAAATTTAGGTATATCTATTGATTTAGATTTGGTTCCTTCCAGAGAAGATAATATGTCGTCATATCAATATTTACTATCTGAATCGCAAGAAAGAATGTTATTCGTAGTGAAGGAAGAAAAAATTAAAACTCTTATTGAAAAATTTAATAAATGGGGATTATACGCCAATGTTATTGGTGAAGTAATAGCTAGTAATGAGGTAATTATTTCCCATAAAAGTAAAATCGTTGCTCAAATACCTACTTCTGCTTTGTCTGAAGACACCCCTGTGAATGTCCATAATGTGATAAGAACCCCACCTGATTATTTGCTAAAGAAATGGGAATGGAAAGAAAGTAATTTACCAGAAATAAATGATCAAAAAATATTTTCATTGAAAGAAAATAAAACTTACTCTTATTCAGAAATCATTTTAAAACTTCTCTCTAATCCTTCAATAGCTTCTAAAAGATGGATTTTTAAACAATATGACTCTCAAGTTCAAGCAAATACAGTTTTTAAACCAGGAGAATCAGATGCAGCGGTAATAAGACTTAGAGAACAAAATGAAAAAAATAAAAATAAAGTATTTTCTGGTGTTGCTGCCTCTGTTGATTGTAATAGTAGATGGGTTTTTCTTGACCCTTTTAGAGGAACTATCGCCGCTGTTGCAGAATCTGCAAGAAACGTGAGTTGTGTTGGAGCAGAACCAGTTGCTATTACAAATAACTTGAATTTTCCTTCTCCTGAAACTGATATAGGATATTGGCAACTTTCATCTTCATGTAATGGAATTTCTGAAGCATGTAAAGCTTTTGAAACTCCTGTAACAGGAGGAAATGTTTCCCTTTACAATGAATCCAAAAATAAAGAAAACGAAATTACTCCAATTAATCCCACTCCAGTTATTGGAATGGTTGGGAAAATAGATAATGTTGAAAAAGCTATTAGCAGTGAATGGAAAAATATTCATGATCAAATATGGTTAATTGGTTCTTATAAATCAGAAACAACAATTTCAGCTAGCTCTTACTTGGAATATTTTCATGGAGAAATTACAGGTCGTCCTCCAAAGTTGGATTTGGGAGATGAAAAATTTTGCCAGGGTTTTTTAAGGAATGCTATTTTAAAAAGTCTTGTAGTTTCTTCTCACGATGTTAGCGATGGGGGTTTATGCATAGCTTTAGCAGAGTGTTGTATTTTGTCAGGAAAAGGTGCAACTATAGATCTTAATAAAGATTTTAATAGAGATGATAATTTATTATTTGGAGAAGGCGGTTCTAGGATTATTTTTTCAATAGACAAAATGAAAGAAAATGAATGGTTAAATTATCTAAAAGAAAATCAAATCAATTTTCAACAAAGTATATATGTAAAAAAAATAGGAAATGTTTCTAGTAAAAATCTCAATATAAAAATTAGAGATAAAGATATTTGCAATATTAGGGTTGAGGAATTAACCGAAAAATTTAATAATAGTATCTCAGGTCACTTGTAAATATGAAAAACATTTTTCAACTAATAAAATTTTTACGAAATTAAGTTATGTGTGGAATAGTTGGAATCGTTTCTTCAGATGATGTAAATCAACAAATTTATGACAGTCTCTTGCTTTTACAGCATAGAGGTCAAGATTCAACAGGTATAGCTACAATGGAAAATACTGTTTTCCATATACATAAGGCCAAAGGGCAGGTTAATACTGCATATAGAACTAGAGATATGAGGAATTTAATCGGTAAAATAGGACTTGGTCATGTTAGATATGCAACAAAGGGGTCAGCAGAAAGTGTAGAGGAAGCCCAACCTTTTTACGTTAATGCACCTTATGGAATTGTTTTAATACATAATGGCAATTTGACTAATACTAGAGATTTAGAAAAACAACTATTTAATATTGATAAGCGTCATACAAATTCTTCAAGCGATACAGAAATGCTATTAAATGTGTTTGCTACAGAATTGCAAGAACAAACTAATAAGCAAGAATTAGAACCTGATATTATTTTTGATGCTATCAAATCTTTGCATAAGAGAATTCAAGGATCATATGCTGCAATTGCATTAATTTCAGGTCATGGTTTATTAGCCTTTAGAGATCCTTTTGGTATTAGACCTTTAGTAATAGGAAAAAGATTTTCATTAACTACAAAAAAAGAAGAGTGGATGGTAGCTAGCGAATCTTTAGTGCTCGAGAATAATGATTACCAAGTAGTGAGAGATGTAGATCCTGGAGAAGCTATTTACATAAATCTTAATGGCGAGTTTTTTTCTAAGCAATGTTCTGAAAATCCAATATTATGTCCTTGTGCTTTTGAATATGTTTATTTAGCTAGGCCAGATTCAATTATGAATGGAATTTCCGTTTATAAAGCTCGTTTGAAAATGGGAGATTATTTATCTGAAACAATAAAGGAAACAATTACTTCTGGAAATGTTGATGTCGTAATGCCTATTCCTGATTCTTCTCGACCTGCCGCTATGCAAGTTGCAAGACAGTTAGGAATTGAGTATAGAGAAGGGTTTTTTAAAAATAGATATGTTGGCAGAACATTTATTATGCCTGGTCAACAGAAACGTAAGAAATCCGTAAGACAAAAGTTAAATGCTATGAGTGCAGAGTTTAAAAATAAAAATGTATTAATAGTTGATGATTCGATAGTAAGAGGTACTACTTCAAAAGAAATTGTACAGATGGCTAAAGATGCAGGAGCAAATAAAGTTTTTTTTACATCAGCGGCTCCTCCAGTTCGTTTTCCTCATGTTTATGGAATTAATATGCCTAACAGAGATGAATTAATAGCCCATGATAGAACAATAAGAGAAATTGCTGATAAACTCGAAATTGATAATCTCGTTTATCAAAGTGTTGATAATTTACGTAAATCTATAATAAGTGATTCTATTGTCGAACATTTGGAGATGAGCTGTTTTACGGGTACTTATGTAACAGGAACAGTAAATCAAGAGTATTTAAATTGGGTTGAAAATGAATATAAATCTTAGGCGAGAAAGTTTTCTANTCGAAAACAATTTTCAAGATATTCGTCTTTATCTAATTTTAAAAAGTCAATTAAAAAATTTGTTTTATTAGATTTAAAATTTAATTTATTGAGGTCTAATCTCGCAGATTTATTTTTATTAGTTTCAATATCAAGATAATAGTTACTCGGTAAAATTTTGAGGAAATAATCGTTTTTAATTTGGGTTTTTTCATTTAAATATCCCAAACTGTATTCATTTGCAAAATAAATTTCATTACTATTCAAACAAAAGATTTTTCCTTGCTTAGAAACTAAATAAATATTTTCTTCATTTTGATATGAACAACAAGAAACAATTTGTTCAGTGGGAAAAAGTTTTGCAATCATTAAACCTTGAGATTGTTTCGTTGTAGGCGCCATAATTTTATTTGATAAGCTAAATTTAAATAATCTTCCAATAGAGGTTAATATTAGTAAATTTTTTTCTTCACTAGACACAAATGAATCAATGGTTTTTATATTATTTTTTAATTTTGTTATTCCAAAAGATCTATTACTTTTTATCATATCCTCATCAAATAAAACTTTTTTAAACCTCCCATCTGAATTCAATATGCATAAGTAATTTTTAATTTCTTTTTTAATTGAATGAAAATTTATTATTTCATTCGGATCAATATTTCCAAGGATTTTATTATCTAATTTATAGTCATTATTAATATTTGATTCCCAATCAATATGAAAAACTTTTCCTGTATTAGTTATTCCAATTATTTTCAGATTTTTTTCAACATTACATATAAATTTTTGAATATTTTTATTATCTATAACTTTATTTACATCTTCAAACGATTTCTTATAATTACTTAAAATCACCCTTTTTAAATATAATCTATTATCTATACATAATTTAGTTTTTTTATTTATTAAGTCTTCTAATATTTGATTATTAATTGTTTCTAATTCTTCGTTTTGATCAATATTTTTACGCAGTTTTGTTTTTCTAGTGACATTATATGTTTTCTTGAGTTTTAATAATTCTTCTATAAGTAATTCAAGTAATAATTTTCTTTCATTCAATAATTTCATAAAATAATTCTTTTTTTCTTTTAATTTTTTTATATCATCATCTATTAGATTTTTTTCCAGATTTGTTAGTTTTTTTAGCGGCATATCCAAAACTGAATTTGCTTGTTTTTCATTTAAGGAAAATTTTTCAATTAATTTTAATTTAGCTTCTCCAGTATTTTTTGAGGCTTCAATAACCTCAATAACTCTTTTAATATCTTTTGTTGCTTTAGACAAACCTTCTAATATTTCTAGTTTCTCAAGAGTATTTTTTAGAAAATAACTAGTTCTTTTTCTAATAGTCTCTTCCCGGAATTTAAGAAAATAGTCAAGATATTGTTTTAAGTTTAGTTGAACAGGTTTACCTTTAATTAACGTTAAAAATATTGCCCCAAAGTTGGTTTGGAGTGTTGTTTTTTTATATAAATTCGAAATTACAAGTTCAGTATTAGAATCTTTTTTTAACTCTATTACAATTCTCATACCATCTCTATCGCTTTCATCTCTAATATCAGCGATCCCATTAATTTTGTTTGAATTAACAAGTTCAGCCAGTTTTTCAATCCAACCTGCTTTACTAATTTGATAAGGAAGTTCTGTAATTATTAATGCATTTCTTTTATGTTTACCTTTGCCTAAATTTATTTCCTCTTTATTTAATATCCCTCTAATTATTATTGATCCTTTTCCCGTTTCGTAAAGTTCTTCTATAGCTTGGTTATAAATTAATTCTCCGCCAGTAGGGAAATCAGGTCCTTTAATAATTTTAGATAGTTTTTTGTTACTTATATCTTTATTTTCTATTAACGCAATTAAACCATCCACTATTTCTCCGAGGTTGTGAGGGGGAATGTTTGTTGCCATTCCAACAGCAATTCCAGATGATCCGTTCAGCAATAAAAAAGGAAGTTGAGCTGGAAGAACATCTGGTTCTTTTTGTGAACCGTCAAAATTATTCGAGAAGTTTACTGTGTCTGAACCAATTTCTTCTAGAAATCCAGTGTAAGCTATTGGAGCTAACCGGGTTTCAGTATACCTCATTGCAGCTGGTGGATCATTATCCACAGATCCAAAATTTCCATGGCCGTCTAGGGTCGGATACTTAGTTGAAAAATTTTGAACTTGCCTCACCAATGCATCATATACTGCTTGATCTCCATGTGGATGGTACTTTCCGAGAACATCTCCAACTACCCTCGCGCACTTTCTAAATGGCCTATCTGGTGTTAAGCCTAGTTCGTACATTGCAAATAGTATTCTTCTCTGTACAGGCTTGAGGCCGTCTCTTGCGTCGGGTAAGGCACGTCCAACAATTACACTCATTGCATACTCAAGATAAGAACGTTGCATTTCTTCTTGGAGTGAGATAGAAGTGAAGTTTTTCTTATCCATTAGAGTCAAAAATTGAATATGTAATTTATGAATTAACTAAATTAAGACTAATAGGTAAACAAATATTTACCAGTATCGAAATTTAAGAAGATGCTTCAATTTTGGATTTTGCTAATAATACATAGTCTTGTAATTGTTTATTTTGTAGAAGGATTTCTGTTGAAGCTTGCAGTTTTTCTCCCCACAATTGTTCTTTTCTATAATTGTAATTAACATAATTAGGATCTTTTGCTAAAGATTTTTTTGCAAGTTCAAGAGCGAATTTAATATCTTTTAACCTTAAACATGAGGCAAGTCCTAGTAATGGTTCAGCGTTATCTTCAATCGAGATAGCTTTTTCAAAAAGTTTGATTGATGAAGTTATCTCATCTTTTTCGAAATAAGCTAAACCTTGATTATTGAATGCTTGCCAGAAATCAGGTTTAATTTTTATAGATCTATCAAATAACTTAATAGCTTCATAGTAATTTTTTTCCATTAATAAAATATTCCCTAATTGAAAAATAGCTTTATGGTTATTTGGCTCAATACTTAATCCTTTTTTCAAAGCATGCTTTGCCTTGTTTTGTTTTGAAATTTGAAAGTAAATATTACTTTTGGCAAAATATATTTCGCTAATATTTGGATTAATTTCTTGAGCTTTATCTAATGACTTTAAAGCGTTTTTATATAGACTGTTAGCTACCTGAGCTTCAGATAATATTAGCCATAGTTTTTCATCTTTTGCATTAATCTTCACAGCTAATTTTGCTAAGTTAAGACTGTCTTCGTATTGTCCAAAAAATAAAAGTTGATATGCATTTTTGCCAATAGATAAACCTTCCTTTTCTAAATTTTTTATCGTTGGAAAATAATAATAGGGAATTATAGATTGAACTTTTTCTATTTTAAAAAAGCAAAAACTCAATAAATAGAAACATAGTATATTTTTTAAAAACTTTCTCATAATTTAAGTTTGTTATTTTTTAGATTTGCTTCTATGTTTCTTTTCCACATCCATGGTTTAATTCTTTTTAAAGTGGTTCCTTTTAGATTTTCTTCCCAAGTTTTATCATCCCAATTTAAAGAATCAATCCCAAGATTTTTCATCCATTCTTTGGGAGTAGTTTCAAAAGTATTATTGTATGGTACGGACTTATTCCAAGGGCATACATCTTGACAAATATCACATCCTGCAACCCATCCATTCAAATTTTTTTCTATTTTTTTTGGAATAGTTTTTTCTCTGTTTTCGATTGTGTGATATGCAATGCATAGATCTGATTGTATAACGAAGGGCTCTACTATTGCTTGCGTCGGACAACTTTCAATACAAATATCACATTTTCCACAAAGAGATTGATGAGGTTTATCTGGGATTAAATCTTTTGTAAGGATTATAAAACCCAACGTAAACCAAGAACCATTTTTCTTGCTTATTAAATTACTATTTTTCCCTATCCAACCAAGACCTGATTCCTCAGCCCATGCTTTTTCAAGAAGCGGTGAAGTATCTACACATATTTTCCATTTACAATCAGGAATTTCAAGGTTAATCCATTTACCAACATTCTTTAATTTTTTATAAATCACTTTATGATAATCTTCTCCTTGGCTAAATTTTCCTATTTTGAAGCGGTTGTTGTTATTGTTGTTTGAACTTATGTAAGTAAATCCAACGCTTAGAATACTTTTTGCATCTTTAAGAAGTGTATTTATGTTTTTTCTTCTTTCTGCTTCCATCCATCTCATATCAGCATGGTGGTTATTTGATAACCATCTTTCTAATGCACTAGTTCTTAATTTTAAGCGCGAACTACCAGGTATTGAAGCAATTCCAGCTATGGTAAAACCTTCATAAATCGCTCTTTCTTTTAATTTTTTACTTATTTCTAGTTTGTCTTTAATGGTATTGATCATTTCTTTATTATGCATAGCTTTTTTTAAAAGTTATTTGTTTAGCCAAGAAACTAATAAATAATTTAAATTTATTAAAAAAAAATATATCCTAACTTAGGAAAAACAGTTAAATTATTAGTAAAGTAAATATAGTAAGAAACATTATTTTGGTTGAATCTAATCAAAACCAAGATTCGAACCTAGGATCTAGGCTTCAACAGGATCTAAAAAATGATCTTATAGCTGGTTTGTTGGTTGTAATACCTCTTGCAACAACAATCTGGCTTTCATCATTAGTTAGTAAATTTGTTTTAACATTAGTCACTTCTGTTCCGAAGCAATTAAATCCTTTTATTAATTTAAATCCTTTATTACAAGATTTAATTAATCTTACTCTGGGTTTAACTGTTCCTTTGTTAGCTATTTTGCTAATAGGCTTAATGGCGAGAAATTTTGTAGGAAGATGGCTATTAGAATTTGGAGAAGGTACGTTATCAAAAATTCCTGTAGCAGGAGCAGTTTATAAAACTCTTAAACAATTGCTAGAAACTTTTTTAAGTAATAAATCTAACCGGTTTAGAAGGGTTGTTTTAGTTGAATATCCACGCGAAGGTTTATATAGTGTAGGCTTTGTAACTGGTGATGTTGGCCCTTCTTTGCAGCCAGAATTGGAACAAAAGTTGCTAAGTGTTTTTATACCTACTGCGCCAAACCCAACTACTGGTTGGTACACTTTGGTCCCCGAGTCTTCTGTTAAAGATTTGGATATTTCTGTCGAAGATGCTTTTAGAACCATTATCTCGGCGGGGATAGTTAATCCAGATGAGAAGAATAACATCACAAATCCAACATTTTCAAAATTATTTTCTCAATTACGCGCTTCCACTAATACTTCTTCTTAGTTGATGCATAATAGATCCCTATCCAGAGAATTATCTTTAATTTCTTTAGGTTTGATAAAAGATAAAGGTGATTTGAAATTAAATAAATCCCAGATAGAAGAGATTTTTGAATCTGCTCTGGATTCTTTAATCAACCATTGCAGAGACGAATTAGATAATTGCGAATCAAATTTAGAAAATGCATCACAAAAAATATTAGAGAGTGAATTACAAGAAGGTATTGATTCTTCTTTTTCAAATGTTAGAGAGGAGTTAAAAAAATCTATTAAAAAAATTGAGACTGTAATGAATACACTCTCAATAACTTTAGATTTTCCAAAATTAATAGTATCTAGTGGACAAATTGATATCAGAGAGGATGTGAATCAGAGGATCAGTAATATTATTAATAATCTTACGACTATAGATTCTGAGATTGATCAATCAATGGATGGTTGGAGATTAAAAAGATTGCCTAAAATTGATCGTGATATTTTGCGTTTAGCATATGTAGATATTAATTTTCTGGATACACCTATTGCTGTTGCTTGTGATGAGGCAGTAAATTTAGCTAATAAATATAGTGATATGCAAGGAAGAAAATTTATTAATGGAGTTTTAAGGAGATTACAAACAGTTAAATTGCAATAATTATTTGATATAAATAAATAATATTTTAAAATTTATTAAATACGAATTATAAATATCAATGACTAATACTAATTCTGATAATTCTCGAGAATGGGCTGCGCAAGCTTATGCACTTTTAAAAAAAAAGCAGGAAGAGCAGAAGCAAGAACTAATTAAGCAGGAAGAGCAGAAGCAAGAACTAATTAAGCAGGAAGAGCAGAAGCAAGAATTAANTAAGCAGGAAGAGCAGAAGCAATCTTTGATTGATAGTTTTAACACAGAAAATGTTCAAGGACCTACTAAAACTATTGATGAAACTGAATTAGGAGAATTCGATGATAATTTTACTTGGTCTGCAATGGTATTAGCAGCCCAAGGAAAAGAAATAAACCAAATATCGATAGATGAAATTGATTGGTTAACTAAATTAAGAAGAGGTTTAGAAGAAACTAGAAAAGGATTTGTTACTGAATTATTGGACAAATTAGGAGATGATCCTCTTACACCAGAATCTCTTGATGATTTAGAAACCTTACTAATAAGAGCTGATGTCGGGATTGATTCAACAGATAAAGTTATTAGTTCCCTTAGAAAAAAATTAAACGAAGAAGTCGTAGGTGGAGAAGCAGGAATAAAATTTTTAAAGAAGGAATTAAAATTGATTATCGATAAACCTATAAAAAATTCAGGTATTGATCTTTTAGTGCCTCAAAAGGGTAAGTTAAATGTTTGGTTATTAGTAGGAGTTAATGGCGTTGGCAAAACTACTACATTAGGAAAATTAGCTTATTTATCATCAAGGAGTAATTATAAAACCTTGATAGCTGCAGCTGACACTTTTAGAGCTGCCGCAGTAGATCAATTAAAAGTATGGGGTGAGAGGAGTAATGTTGATGTCATATCTAATCAATCAAAAAATGCTGATCCAGCGGCTGTGGTTTTTGATGCGATTAATTCTGCAAAAAAAAGAAATGTTGACTTATTACTAGTTGATACAGCCGGAAGATTGCAAACAAAAAATAATTTGATGGATGAATTAGCCAAAATAAAAAAAATTATTGATAAAAAGGTTCCTGATGCAATTNTTGAATCATTATTAGTTTTAGATGCAAGTCAAGGTCAAAATGGGTTAAAGCAAGCTAAAAGTTTTGCCAAATCGGCAAATTTAAGTGGAGCAATCATTACTAAATTAGATGGAACTTCTCGAGGAGGTGTTTCTTTAGCAGTTTCTGAAGAAGTTAATTTGCCTATAAGATTCATTGGGGCTGGAGAAGGCATAAAGGATTTGAGACCATTTAATAGTTATGAATTTGTTGAGGCTTTGCTTGCAGATAAATAAATATTTAATGAAATTTTATTAAAAATTTAAATTTAATGTTAAAACATACTTATTTATTAAATTTGTTGTGACAAATAATCAGCAAGAAAAATTATTTTCAAACAAACTTATACAAAACTTTTTAGATAATGAACCTACATCATCCTTAGAAAACAAATATAAATTTGCTGAAATTGCATCTTCTTTAGCATATTATTTAAAAACTTTTTCCAACATAAATAAACTACTTGATTACATATGCTTAATTTTCAAACATGTCTTTAATGAAAAAATAATTTTTATTATTCCTTTAAATTACGAAGGAGAAATATGGTTTGAAAACATTAAAATTTCTGCTAATGATGAATCTTTTAAAATTCAAGAAGAAATTAAAAGTTGTTTTAATCAATTTAATTTTTCTAAAAATTTCAAAATTAAAGAAATTCTTATTTTTGAAAATGTTTTAAAAAAAATTTTTAAAAATTATAGAATTGAAACAGAAAAAATATTATCTAGAGGTAAATGTAGAGGATTTATTTACATTTTAAGCAAAGATTTGACTGGTAATTCTATTAGAGATGATCGTAATTTTAATTTTATTCAAAATTCTCTTGCTGTTGGATTAGAAAATTACTGCTTAATAAAAGCAAAGAAAAAACATGAGAACGTTGATAGAGAGATTTCTACAGGGGCTGAGATACAATCTCAATTACTCCCAGATTATTGTCCATCTATTTATGGTGTTGACCTCGCAGCGCATTGTAGACCTGCTCTCCAATTAGGAGGCGATTACTATGACTTTATGTGTCTAAAGACGAATATTTCAGAAAAAAGAAAAGAAAAAGCTAGATGGGCCTTAGTTATAGGTGATGTTATGGGTAAAGGTATTCCTGCCGGTCTTTTGATGACTATGCTACGAGGAATGCTGCGTGCAGAGGTTCTTACAGGGTTACCTCCAGATAGAATTTTGCATGATTTGAATCAACTAGCAATAAATGATTTAGATCAATCACATAGATTCGTTACATTATTTTATTCAGATTATGATCCTAGGACTAGAAAATTGAGATTTGCAAATGCGGCTCATAATCCTCCGTTGCTGTGGAAAAGCTCAGATCAGAAAATTATAAAATTAGATGCTGAAGGATTTGTACTCGGACTACAAAAAGAAGCTGAATATCAATGTAGTGAAATCAAGCTTAGTGAAAATGATTTAGTGCTTTATTACACTGACGGAGTAATAGATACCTCTAATTCTTTAGGAGAAAGATTTGATGAAAAAAGGTTAATTAAAATTTTTACAAGATTATGCAAGCAATCTTTTACATCTCAAGAAATTTTAAATAAAATATTTAAAAAGTTAGATGATTTCACAGGACAAAATAGACATCTTGAGGATGATGCATCTATGGTTATTTTTCAATTGAAATAGATATTTTTTGTCACCTATATAAAAAAATGCTTTATTAGATATATAAAGTTATTAATTGATATGGCAAAAGTTTGGAGTAAAAGATTTGATAATACACTTAATCCTTTCATTGAAAAGTTTAATGCCTCAATTGGTTTTGATAGAAAGCTTATTTTAGAAGATTTAGATTGTTCGATTGCCCATGCAAAAATGCTTGGTAAAACGCAAGTTTTATCCTCTTCTGAAACTTTGCAAATACTAAATGGTTTAGAGACAATTAAAGTTGAATATTTGGAAGGCAAATTTTTTCCTGGTCCTCCCTCTGAAGATATTCATTATTGTATAGAAGAAAAACTAATTAGTTTAATTGGAGAAACAGGAAAAAAATTACACACAGGTAGAAGTAGAAATGATCAAGTTGGCACAGATATAAGATTATGGCTAAGGAAAGAGATTGATAATCTCGAAATTTTACTAACTGATTTGCAAAAATCGTTTCTAAATCTTGCTAAAGCAAATATTCATACCTTAATTCCTGGATATACACATATGCAAAGAGCGCAACCATTATCTTTAGCGCATCATTTATTGGCTTATTTGGAGATGTTTCAAAGAGACCGAGAAAGGTTTAAAGAAGTAAGATCAAGAGTTAATACTTCACCATTAGGAGCTGCAGCATTAGCTGGAACAAAAATAAAAATAGATAGGAACTTTACAGCTTCAGAATTGGGTTTTGAAAAGATATATCACAATAGTATTGATGCAGTTAGTGATAGAGATTTTTGTATAGAGTTTGCTTCTGCATCAGCTTTAGTAATGTCTCATTTGAGTAAAATTTCGGAGGAAATAATTTTATGGGTAACTGATGAATTTTCTTTTGCAAAATTAACAGACAAATGTGCTACTGGTAGTAGCTTAATGCCTCAGAAAAAAAATCCTGATGTTCCAGAATTGATAAGAGGTAAAACAGGAAGAGTGTATGGACATCTTCAAGCATTGTTAACAATGGTAAAAGGGGTTCCACTTGCATATAATAAGGATTTTCAAGAGGATAAAGAACCAATATTTGATACCGCAGAGACTATATCATCTTGTATTAAAGCAATGACTATTTTAATCAATGAGGGCATAGAATTTAATATTGAAAATTTATCTGCATCGGTAAACAATGATTTTTCTAATGCCACTGATTTGGCTGATTATTTAGTTGAAAAAAATGTTCCTTTTAGGACCGCATATCAAGTTGTGGGTGAACTTGTTAAGTATTGCTCTGAGAAAAAAATCTTATTTAAAAATCTTAAAATTGAGGATTTTAAAAAATTTCATCCTAAATTTGAAGAAGATGTTTTTGTAGATCTTGAACCTCTTAATGTCGTTAAATCAAGAACTAGTGAAGGTGGTACAGGTTTTACCCAAGTTGAAAAGGAGGTTAATAATTGGCAGAAAAAATTGTTACTTTGAGTCTCAATTATTTTTCTACAACAAGGGTATGCTTTGAAGTAGAATAATAAAGTATTGTAATTAACTACATTTGTAGTTTTTTAATTTTGTAAATTTTTTGTTGAGTTTCAAGTGAGTATTTTTGTTGGCAATTTGCCTTTCCGCGCGGAGCGTGAAGATGTTTTACAGTTATTTTCTCCTTTTGGTGAAGTTATAAATTGTTCTCTTCCTCTTGAAAGAGATACAGGAAGAAAAAGAGGATTTGCATTTGTTGAAATGGCAGATGAAGCAATTGAAACTACGGCTATTGATGGTTTGCAAGGTACAGAGCTTATGGGTAGGCCATTAAGAATAAATAAAGCAGAGCCAAGAGGTTCCGGAGGACCTAGAAGAGGAGGAAGAGGTGGTTACGGCGGCAATAACGGNGGTTACGGCGGCAATAACGGCGGTTA
>FUFK010055441.1_pt1 | contig 20102 bp, 13 predicted proteins | sample 1021851 | NCBI WGS metagenome assembly FUFK01 (sample SAMEA51879418, study PRJEB19060) | metagenome
GCTGGCGCCAAGCATGTCGCGCACCCGCCGTGCTTCGGCAAGGCCGTCGCGGATCTGACCCAGATCGCGCGGGCTGCCGCGCCCGGCGACCAGCCGTCCGAGTGCGCGGCCGATATCGGGGGCCTGGCGCAGGACGCCGCGCACGTCCGCGCGGAGTAGCGGGTCGCTGTGGAAATGCTGGACGCTGGNAAGACGGGCTTCGATGGCGNCGCGATCGGCAAGCGGGGCGGACAGATCTTCGGCCAGCTGCCGCGCGCCNGCGCCCGTGGCGCAGCGATCGATACAGGCGATCAGGCTGCCGGCNCGCCCCCCACCCTGCGNTTCGAGAATCTCGAGNCTGGCGCGNGTCGCTGCATCCATCGCGAGNTGGGCTCCGCTGCCGCGTGCGACCGGGGGCAGGAGGAAGGGCAGCGTGCCGCGNCCTGCATGCTCGAGATAGGCGATCAGCCCGGCNGCTGCAGCAAGCATGGGNCGNGAGAAGTCGCCCAGNCCNTCGAGCGTGGCGATCTGGTGGATCGTCTTGAGNCGGGNTTCGCCGTCTTCGCTGCGGAAATCACTGCGCGGCCGGGCGATGATGTCGGCTGGGGCATCCGGCCAGTCATCGGGGGCGAGCAACTCGCTTGCGCCCAGTCGCGCTAGCGCTGCATCAAGCGCGGCGATCGGGCATTCCTCCAGCTCCATGCGTCCGGTCGAGATATCGCATGCCGCCAGCCCGACGCTGTCGCGCAGCGGAGCCACCGCCACCAGCAGATTCGCGCGGCGCGGTTCGAGCAGCGCTTCCTCGGTCAGCGTCCCCGCAGTGACGAACCGCACGATATCGCGCGCGACGAGGCTTTTGGAGACGGGGGTGCCCTCGCGCCGTGCGCGTTCCTTGGCCTCGTCGGGCGTTTCTGTCTGTTCGGCAATCGCAACTCGGCAGCCGCCCTTGATCAGCCGTGCGAGATAGCCCTCGGCGGCATGCACGGGCACCCCGCACATCGGCACGGGTTCGCCGTCATGTTCGCCGCGCGTGGTCAGCGCGATGTCGAGCACGCCGGCGGCGACCCGGGCATCCTCGAAGAACAGTTCGAAGAAATCGCCCATGCGGTAGAACAGCAGCGCGTCGCCTGCCTCGCGCTTGAGCGCGAGATATTGCTGCATCATCGGAGTGGGCTTGCCGGACATGAAGCGGGCCTAGCGGGGCCGCTGCCGATTCGGGAGTCGCCCGGGGCACCCTTTCCCCTATGACTTCGCCGCGCGAGCGGTTAGGGGCGAGCTGCAGCGACACGAGGATACACATGGCCGACGAGAAATCCGCATTCACCACGCGTGAGGCGCTGTTCTACCACGAGACGATCCGCCCCGGTAAGATCGAGATCATCGCCTCGAAACCGATGGGCAGCCAGCGCGACCTCAGCCTGGCCTATTCGCCCGGCGTCGCTGCTCCGGTGGAAGCGATTGCGGCCAATCCTGCCGATGCGGCGCGCTATACCGCGCGGTCCAATCTCGTGGCTGTCATTTCCAACGGCACCGCCATCCTCGGTCTTGGCAATCTCGGCGCGCTGGCGTCGAAGCCGGTGATGGAAGGCAAGGCGGTGCTCTTCAAGCGCTTCGCCGACGTCGATTCGATCGATCTCGAACTCGATACCGAAGACCCGGACAAGTTCATCGAGGCGGTGGCNCTGATGGAGCCCACCTTCGGCGGNATCAATCTGGAAGACATCGCGGCGCCCGAATGNTTCATCATCGAGCAGGCACTGCGCGAGCGGATGAACATCCCCGTGATGCATGACGACCAGCACGGCACCGCGATNATCGCGGCGGCCGGCCTGATCAATGCATGCCATCTCACCGGGCGCGATCTCAAGGATGTGAANATGGTGGTCAACGGCGCGGGGGCGAGCGCGCTNGCCTGCACCGCGCTGATCAAGGCCATGGGNGTGCGNCACGAAAACGTGATCGTGTGCGACCGGTCGGGCCCGATCACCCCGGGACGNGACAATGTGGACCAGTGGAAGAGCGCGCATGCTGTCGAGACCGCAGCCACCAGCCTCGAAGAAGCGCTCAANGGCGCGGATATCTTCCTCGGGCTCTCGGCGGCGGGTGCGCTNAAGCCCGAATGGGTCGAGCACATGGCGGACAAACCGATCATCTTCGCCATGGCCAACCCGGTGCCCGAGATCATGCCCGAGGAAGCCAAGGCGGTGCGCCCCGATGCGATCATCGCCACCGGGCGCAGCGACTACCCCAACCAGGTCAACAACGTGCTCGGGTTTCCGTTCATTTTCCGCGGTGCGCTCGACGTGCAGGCAACCGCGATCAACGAGGAAATGAAGATTGCCGCAGCGCGGGCCATTGCCGAACTCGCGCGTGAACGCGTGCCCGAGGAAGTGGCGGCCGCCTACGGCGTGACGCACCAGTTCGGCGAGAATTACATCATTCCCGCCCCGTTCGACCCGCGGCTGATGGAAGTCGTTTCCAGCGCGGTGGCCAAGGCGGCGATGGACAGCGGCGTGGCGCAGGCGCCGATCGCCGATTTCGACGAGTATCGCCACAAGCTCAAGGCCCGGCTCAACCCGACGACCGCGGCGCTGACCAATATCTACGATCTCGCCCGCGCCAACCCCAAGCCGATGGTTTTTGCCGAGGCGGAGGAAGACGTCGCGCTGCGCGCCGCCATCCAGTACCGCGAATTCGGTTACGGCGAGCCGATCCTGGTCGGACGGACCGAAAAGGTCCTCGAGAAGCTGCGCGAACTGGCAGTCGACGATCCCGATGACTGGATCATCGAGAATTCGAACGTGTCGGACAAGGTCCCGGCGATGGTCGACTATCTGTACAAGCGCTTGCAGCGGCGCGGGTATACCGAGCGCGACGTCGCCCGCATGGTCAACCAGGAACGCAACGTTTTCGCAGCACTGCTGGTCGCGTTGGGGCATGGCGAGGGCATGATCACCGGCCTGACCCGTACCTTCAGCCAGACTGCGCGCGAGGTGGGTCGCGTGCTCGATGCGAAGCCGGGTGCGACGCCCTTCGGAATCCATATGATGGTGGGCAAGAACCACACCAGTTTCCTCGCCGACACGACGATGAACGAGCGTCCCTCGGCGGGCGAACTCGCATATATCGCGCGCGAGACCGCGGCGGTCGCGCGGCGCATGGGGCACGAACCGCGTGTTGCCTTCCTGTCCTATTCGACCTTCGGCAATCCGTCGGGCCAGTGGCTTGGCAATATCCGCGATGCGGTGGCGCTGCTCGATGCCGACGATTCGGTGAATTTCGAATATGAAGGCGAAATGGCCCCCGACGCGGCGCTCAATCCCAAGGTCATGGCGCTCTATCCCTTCAGCCGCCTGTCGGGTCCGGCCAATGTGCTGATCATGCCGGGCCTGCAGTCGGCCAACCTGTCGGCCAAGCTGCTGCGCGAACTGGGCGGCGAAACGACCATCGGGCCACTGATGATCGGCTCGGAAAAGCCGGTCCAGATCGCGCCGATGACCGCCATTGCGCCCGATGTGCTGACGCTGGCTGTGCTCGCCAGCGCCGGGGTGGTCGGATAGGCTAGAACGCCAGTTCGTCGCCCTTGTAGTCGACGAAGCGGAAGCCGGCGCCGCTCGCGCCCTCGAGGACGTCTGCGAGGCCGTTGACGCTCTCGTCGATGGTCAGCTTGGCCTGCGGCCCGCCCATGTCGGTCTGGACCCAGCCCGGGTGCAGCGCCAGCACGGCGATGCCGCGTGCGGCGGCGTGTTGTTCGGCCACGCCCTTGGCGAGCATGTTCAGCGCGACCTTGCTGCTGCGGTACAGGTCGTACCCACCCGAGCTGTCGGAGATCGATCCCATCAGCGACGACATGACCGCCAGTGTCCCGCCGTCCCTGAGCGCGGGCAGCAGCGTCCGCGCCGCGCGCGCGGGGCCGAAGGCATTCGTCACCATCACGTCCGCCACCTCGTCGGCAGTCGCCTGCATCGCATCCTGGTGGCGCGCGCCGGTAACGCCTGCGTTGATCACCAGCGCATCGAACTGCCCATCCTCGAAGCCGAGATCGGCGTAGCTGTCAGGACGGGTGACGTCGCAGCTCACGATGCGCAGCGCCTCGTTTTCCAGCGCGTGCAACGCGTCGCTACGCGAACGCTCGCTCGCGACGACCTGCCATCCGCGCGCAAGGAACTCCTTCACCAGGCCAAGCCCGATACCGCGCGATGCCCCGAGAATGAAAATCGTCCTGTCTGCCATCGCCATATCCTCCATCGGCTCTCTCTTCTTCGGGTCCCGGCTAGCCTGCCATTGGTGGGATTGGCAAAACCGCTGGTCGAATAAGTGCCCGCACCATCGCTGGCATGCCCCGGGCCGCCGATTGGTTCAGCGGGGCGCAAGCGCGGCTTCGCCAACCGCCGCCGACGTGCATTCAAGCGCACGCGAAAGGATAACAAGATGAAAAAGACAATCGCAACGGTCGCAATCGCCGCGGGCATGCTTGCCACCCCCGCAATGGCACAGGCGCAGAACGTGGCCCCGGGCGGCTTCTATGTCGGCGCGCTTGCCGGTTACGAAGGGCTCGACGTCGAATCGGGCGATGCCAGCGTGAGCGCCGGTGCCGATTCGGCAGTTTATGGCATTACCGCCGGCTACGACCTCTCGCTCGGCAGCGCTTTCATCGGCGTCGAAGGCGAACTGTCGACCAGCGGCGGCTCGACGGAGTTCCCCGACAGCTTCGGCGGGGCCCGCGACGGTCTCGATGCCGACGGCCAGTATTACATCGGGGCCCGCGCCGGCTTCGCGGTGACGCCGGGCATCGCCGCCTATGGCAAGGTCGGCTATACCGCGCTCGACACCAAGTCCTTTACCAGCGCCGGTTCGCTCGACGATCTCGACAACAATGCCAACGGGCTGCGCTTCGGCGGGGGCTTGCAGGTCCAGCTGCCCGGTCCGCTCGAAGGCCGGCTCGAATACCGCCGGTCGCAATATGACGACATCGGCGGCGATGTCGGCGACGCGACGACCGACCAGGTCGTGGCCGGGCTCGGCCTGCGTTTCTGACGCAGAGATTCTGACCCGCGAGGCCGTCCGGGTGACCTGGCGGCCTCGTGCTATTTCCGGCGGAAGCGAAAGTACCAGATTTTATATACTTAAGTACATTAAAACGCTGAAAATATTATCTAATATCGGAAATTTCGAACCTCAAAAACTTTGCTGGCAATCACCGGGTAATCACCAAGCAAATTTGAATTACTAAGTGCTATTCTCTCGACGTTGAGTGCTGAAGGGCGCCTTACGATCGCAACTAGGCCTGGCTGGCGATCCGGTGAATCTTGGCTATGGAAAAGGGCAGCTTGAGAACATCATGATTGTCAGCGATCCATCGCTTCTGATCATCGCTCAGCCTGTCCGAGGACGACTTAACCTCGACGAACCGGAACTCCCCTTCGCGGTGCAGTAGCAAGTCCGGCCATCCCAGATATCGGCCCCAGTAGTCTTGCACGAGATAGTGCAGAATGGCTTTGATTGTTTGAGGTGGTAAAATCTCGAGCAACTTGCGAGCTCGCTCGACATCCTCCGGTCGATGTGCCCAGAGATACTGACGCAGGTTTTCGCTGTGGAACCGCCAATAGTCGAATAACCACTCAAGATCGTCGTCGTGCAGAAATTCGTCGAAATGTTTCTCGATCGCTGTTGCGCGCCGGATTCCATAGCCTGCAGACCCAAAGTCGCTCGGCAAATGTGTCCAGATCGGTTCCTTCGTTCGCCGCTCTTCATACGCAGTACGATCACCGAAACTTACAATCCGGTTCTTAGGGTCGATTGGATCCTGGATGACTATCCACATCATCACGCCGAACAGTGCGTGGAAGGGAACGCTTTCAAGCTGCAGGACTTGCCAGCCCTGCCCGGAATAGTGCCGCAAAGCGAATTCTTCGGCGCTGATTATCTCATCGCCAACTACGATCTGAGCGCCCTTCCGTCCGACCTTGGCATATGTCGCCTGCAGAGGTTCCACTTCGACCGAGTATTGATCGATCACTTCTGCCTGTGACTTTTCAGTGAAAGCATATTTGGGTGCGCTCGCGTGCAGCTCTTTGATATCCTGCAGCACCGCTTTTTCTATTGCGGACTGCGCAGAGCGCCGCTCATCGTGAGTCGCGTCCGGATGCTCTGAGTCCCAATCGTGCAGTGCAGCTTCTTTGGCAAAGAACAGCTCGCGCCAATAGTACCGCCTGATCTTGCTGGTGCGCCCGTGGATCGCCGCTGCTGGTGCCGGATCGGCGGGCAATCCACGGCATTCACTACAAACTCCCTCTTGGAAGCCATGCGTTACCGGCACCCGCTCCTGCGTATCGAGTTCGCAGCCCTCGCTTAGTTGATGCGGCAGAAAGCGATGCCCGCGCACCTCGTCGCAGGCACACATCATCACCGCGCCGCAATCCGCACAACGGTATTTGCGGATCAGTTCATGCTGATTGAGGCAGGCGCGGTCTGGGTGATGGCAAGTAGAGGGAGGTTGCCTAGCCATCTTCGATTGCTAACCGGAAGCAGGTGGCAAAGCGGCCTCTGTCCGCAGGACTTAACCCCGCCTCTTCGAACAATGGCTGCCAGCGCGCTGCAACCATCACGCGCAACTCTTCGGTCATGGCCGAGGCCTCCTCGGGGCCGAGATCGAATACTGCTGCTCCGGCAAGCGCATTTCCGATGGTCGCATTGCGTCCTTCCGGACCAACGCCCAGCACAAGGCGTCGCTCCAGCCCCACCTGCGGTTTGGGGACGACATCGTAGAGTGGAGACAACCGCCAGCCAGTTCCGTCGAAAAGAAATCCGTGATTGCGCAGGTGGTCATCGTCATTCGTTACGAGAATATTGAACACCATTCGGCGGAACAGCTCATGGAGGTCTGCGCGGACCTGCGTCCCGTGCTGACGTATCGCGCCAGCGAGATCAGCGTAACTGTAGCTGCTTACCTCGCTTTCATGCGCGCCCAGCATGGTCAGCCCCGACGCGAACGGTCGCCGTTCGAGCCAGTTGCCATGCGGCACGCGGTCGAACCGTTCGATCAGATAGATATCGCGGTCCAGGACACAGCGGAAATCGAGCGCGGGCACGTTGAGGCCGCATTCGCTGGCCAGCTGCATAGTCGCCAGCTCTACGCGGCATTCAGGAAAGCTGTCGCCGNGCTTCTGGAANTTGGCGATCCAGGGNNGATNGCCGATTTGNGTTGCCGCCTTNGGACGNGCGCCGCCNAGCGACGAACCGGCAGCAAGCAGNGCGCGCANGTTNTCNTCNAGCTCNTCGACGTGTTGNGCTCGTTCNGCTGCCTCGGCGAGTTNNGCGAGGGTGAACTCNTCGCCCGGAGCNGGACCNTCGCCCCATGGAGTGATGCGCTCNGGTCGCTCCGGAGTNGGCCCGAATGCGAGCGCGCCNACGCGNTGTTCTCCNGAAGCAAGGATGAGGTCGATCTCGCTNGGCAGACGGTCGCCCATAGCCTTGTACATAAGATATTGGCCCCAGCCATCGGGAGCGGCGTCGCGGATGCCGCCGAAGACAGCAAACCCTTCCTCTGTGCGGAAGGTCCGGCTGGTCCCGGCATCGTGCAGCGGAAGGGCCACCGGATCGACGGGGATCCGGTCAGGACGCTCAAGATACCGGCGGCCATAAGCGAACGTTGCAAATTGGTTGCGCGGTTCGTCGGTCATCGTCAGTAGTCCCGCCGGGACAGGACCTTCGGGAAGATGGACGAATACGTAGGAGCGGACGATTGTCATGACCGATCAGAAATCCAGCTCGTCATCGCTGGCTGCATGCGTTCGCTCGGGCAAGCGCGAGAGGTCCTCGCTTATGCCCGCTCGATCACTCTCTGGCGCAACCAAGCTGGCAAGGCGCTGGGTCATTCCCAGCACATGCAATGCGCTCACAAGGACTGCGAGACCAACTGTCGGATCACCAGCTTCGAGCCGCTGAAGTGTCTGAACCGACACCAGCATTCGTTCCGCCATCAACCGCTGCGGCATTTTGCGGCGACGCCGGGCAAGCGCGATGTCCTTGCCGAGCTGAGTTATAGCTCGCTGGCTTTGTGGCGGCAGTCCGCTAGCTGCTCTGGANGCGCGTGGCATAGGCAGTACATGACATATCATGTTAATTTATGCAATAGNGCATGATATGTCATGCATTCTATGACCAGACACGACAAGCTNTTGCGGTCGCCGCTTCCTGTCAGGGTACTGCGGACGCCAGTAAGAGCAGAGGTAGGCTGTGGGGAGCGAGCCAAAAGGACCGCATAACCCATGCCCACTCATGAAGCGACAAGACCCACACTGGAAGGGACCGCGCGCCGTATCTGCGAAAGTCGAGGCGGNAGATGGTCGGGCACGAAGGGCATGGCCTGTTGTCCTGCACATGATGACAGCACGCCATCGTTGGGCGTGACGCTCGGTCGCAAAGCCATCCTTTTTCACTGCTTTGCCGGTTGCGATCAGCAGGCAGTGCTTGCTGCGCTGGCACGCGAGGGCTTCAACGCTTCCATCCTATTCTCGGACTCTTCGTCAGNNGNCCAGTTCCGAGCCNANTGAAAAACGNAATCNNTCNNCGGCGGCGNTGAGGATCTGGCGCGAAGCGGAGCCTNTGCGTNCCAGCCCGGCCAANGCCTATCTCGAGAGCCGCGGCATCCTCGCCGCCTCTTCTGCTCTTCGGTTTCATCCGCGAACACCGCTCGGCCCCAAAGGGCGCACCCGCTACCTACCCGCAATGATTGCTACGGTCAGTCTCGACGAGGGACCGATCGCTATCCACCGGACCTTCCTCTCGCGGGACAGCTGCGCGAAGGCTGGTTTCGACAAACCCAAACGGGCTCTTGGCTCGCTAGGTGAAGCTGCCGTTCGGCTCTTCGCCCCGGTGGATGGTAAACTCGGACTCGCCGAAGGGATCGAGAGCGCAATGTCGGCCTATGCCCTGACCGGCATCCCCGTCTGGGCAGCACTGGGCAATGAGCGCTTCGGTCTGGTCAGCATTCCCGAAAGCGTGAGCGAGCTTCATCTCTTCGTCGATTACGATAGCGGTGGTGATCTCGCAGTCGAACGGGGCCTATCCGCTAATGCGTGTGATGGCCGGACGTTCCATATCCGGAAGCCGTCTGCGCGAGGCACCGACTGGAACGACGAACTCCAGGCATGGCTGCGGCGTAAGGCAATGCGGTAAGAGGAGAGAGGGCTTTTTGAATTCCTGATCCGGCAAAGGGCGCGTGTCCCGATGCCTCAATCAGGAGGACGATAAGCCATGTTCCAGTCAGACCTTTTTCCCGCTTGCCAGAAACCTCAGGCCGTTCCGTTGGCCTGCGCCATTGGCGCTCAAATCGCCGAGCGTCTCGCTTCTGGACGTCACCTTACCCGAGCCGAAATTTCCGCTTTGTTCGCTGGCGAGACCGGAGTTCTGGACTGGGGCAGCGCCTGGACCATCGACGATTACAATAACGCGATCGAGATCGGCTCCCTGCTCTGGCTGCGTGAATCTTCGCGCATCGATCTGACGACCGGCTTCCACGAAGCGGAAGCGCGCTTCGACTGGCTAGAGGCGGCTCTACCACCTCGTCACGTGCGCAGCGAAGGCCAGATCGAGCTTCAGCAATTTTCGACCCCGCCGATNCTGGCCTGGCTGCTTGCGAAAGCCGCGGCGCTTTCATCACGGGATACGCTGCTCGAACCCTCCGCCGGCAATGGTGCTCTCGCGATCTGGGCCTACGGCCAAGCCGCATCGCTTACTCTAAACGAGATCGATGCTGGCAGACGCGNCNGCCTGGCACACATCTTTCCGAAGGCCGCAATCAGCTCCCACGATGGCGAACTTATTGCCGACTTGCATTGCGGCCCAATCCCCTCGGTCGTCCTGATGAACCCGCCCTTTGCGCGTAGCGAGGAACGCGGCAGCGACGGTGGTACAGCATTGCGCCATCTCCGAAGCGCATTCAGAGCTTGCGTTTGTGGCGGCAGGATTGTCGCGACCATGCCAGATGGTTTCGATGCTTCGCGCTTTGCCAAGGCACAGGACGAGGCTTCGCTGCGGCTCGATGTCCGGTTGCAGCGGATGTTCACTCGGACGGGCACGGGGATCGCTGTCCGGCTGGTCGTGATCGACAAAATCCCGACGGGTAAAAGCCGACCGATCACCGGCGATACGTCCGAGTTGGGCGAGTTCCATGCGCTTCTCGCCGATCTTCCGCCTCGCGCCTTGATATCGGCTGAAGTGCGTCGCTTGCCGGTGCGCACGATGTCGAGGTCCGTGGAGCACCGCGCAGCGATCCGACCTTCTGCACCCTTCGCGACGACGCCAGTCGCTGGGACCGATGCGGTCGAACTCAGCTATGCCGCACGAGCGGAAGCTGCACCTGTGCCTGAGCAGACAGGTATCTATCTCCCATATCGGCCAAGCCGCGTAGCGTTTGCCGATGCTTCGATGCATCCCACTCCCCTGGTGGAATCGGTCGCAATGGGATCGGTCGCGGCACCTGTTCCGGATGTCCGACCGCTGCTGCCCGCCAACTGGAAAGCGGACAAACTTCTATCCGCGGCACAGTGCGAGACGCTGATTTATGCGTGCCAGGCATTTGCCCGCGATCTACCGGCCCGATTCCGACCGAGTCAGGAAGGCACGATGCTCGAGCTGGCCGAAGACGGCCACGCCTATCGGCAGGGCTTCTTCCTTGGCGATGGGACCGGAGCGGGCAAGGGGCGGCAGATTGCGGCTGTGATGATGGACCGTTGGCTCGCGGGCGAACGTCGGCATATCTGGATCACCAAGAACGAGGCGCTGCTGGAAGATGCACGCCGCGACTGGGAAGCACTTGGCGGACTGCCGCTCGATATCCAACCCCTCGCGCGCTGGAAGCTCGGGCGACCCGTAACGCTGCCCGAAGGCATTCTGTTCGTCACCTATCCGACACTGCGCTCGGGCCGNGCCGAAGACACGCGCCTCGACCAGATCCTTGCCTGGACGGGCGAAGAGTTCGGAGGCGTGATTGCCTTCGACGAGTCCCATGCCATGGCCAATGCGCTTGGGTCTTCGAGCACGCGCGGCANGGTCAAGGGCTCCGAGCAGGGGATGGCGGGCCTGAGGCTGCAGAACCATCTGCCGCGCGCCCGCGTGCTTTACGCCTCCGCCACCGGCGCGTCGGAGATCGCTAATCTTGGTTACACCGCGAGGCTCGGCCTCTGGGGACCCGAAACCGCTTTCCCGACGCATGAAGGCTTCATGACCGAGATCCGCGCCGGTGGTGTAGCAGCGATGGAACTCGTTGCGCGCGACCTCAAGGCACAAGGTCTTTACCTCGCCCGCGCGCTGTCTTTTGCCGGGGTCGAATACGAGATCCTAGAACACTGCCTGACCGAAGCGCAGATCAGTATCTACGACGCCTATGCCGAAGCCTGGGCGATCATTCACCGCAATCTCGATGACGCGCTCGAAGCCACACGAGTCGTCGACGAGGACAGCGGCGATACGCTCAATCGCAATGCCAAGGCTGCCGCGCTGTCAAAATTTGAAGGCACAAAGCAGCGCTTCTTTGCGCAGCTGCTTCTGTCGATGAAACTGCCGAGTCTCATCCCGGCTATAGAAGAAGCGCTCGGTAAAGATCATTCGGTGGTCGTGCAGCTGGTTTCGACCGCTGAGGCCATGCTCGACCGCCGCCTCGCCGATCTCAGCGACGAGGAACGCGAGGCACTCGATATCGACCTTAGTCCGCGCGAATACGTCATCGACTATCTCGCCAAGAGCTTCCCGGTGCGCCTGATGCAGGTCTTTACCGACGAGGACGGCAATCTGCGCTCCGAAGCGATGAGCGATGACGACGGTAATCCGGTTCTTTGCTCGCGTGCCATTGCCGCGCGCGATGCGCTGATCGAACAGCTTTGCGCGCTTCCTCCAATCGCCACAGCGCTCGACGCGATCATCGAGCATTTTGGGACCGGGGCGGTCGCCGAAGTAACCGGGCGCAGCCGCAGGCTCGTTATCGGCAGGGATGGGCAGCAGCGGCTCGAACGGCGAAGCGGCAGTGCCAATGTCGCCGAAGCGCAGAGCTTCATGGAGGGCACGAAGCGCATCCTCATCTTTTCTGATGCTGGCGGGACCGGGCGTTCCTATCATGCCGATCTCGACTGCCAGAACCAGCAGCGCCGCGTCCACTTCCTGCTCGAACCGGGCTGGCGGGCGGACAATGCAATCCAGGGGCTCGGTCGTACCAACCGCACCAACCAGTCCTCGGCCCCGCTGTTCCGACCGGTGACCACCGATGTGAAGGGCGAACGGCGGTTTATCTCGACCATCGCTCGCAGGCTCGACAGCCTTGGTGCCCTGACGCGAGGACAGCGCCAGACCGGCGGTCAGAACCTCTTCGATCCGGCCGATAATCTCGAAAGCGATTATGCTAGGGATGCACTCAGCCGTTGGTTCCACTTGTTGTATGATGGCAAGCTGGAGGCGACGAGCTTCGGCGATTTCGTCGAGCGAACCGGCCTTCGGCTCGAGAATCCCGATGGCGGGCTGACCGACAACCTTCCGACTATCCAGCGCTGGCTCAACCGCATCCTTGCTCTGCCGATTGCGCTCCAAAATTCTATCTTCGATGAATATCTGGGGCTGGTCGAAGCGCGAATCGAGGCGGCGCGTGAAGCTGGAAATCTCGATCTGGGGCTTCAGACGGTCCGCGTCGATAGCTTCAAAGTTCTCAGCGACGAGCTCTTGCGTGCCGACCCTGTTACCGGCGCGGAAACCCGCCTGGTCTCGCTTGAGGTGAAACGCCACCTACGCCCGCTCCGACTGAAGCGTCTCGTGCGGATGCACGAGATCGGGTCGCTTCATGCCATCCCGTTACGCAATGCACGATCGGGAAAGGTTGCTCTCTCGGTCCCGGCCCGGCGGCTCATTGCCGATGATGGCGCGGTGATCGAACGCCGTCGGCTGCTCCGACCGCTCAAATCGGCTAATTGGACGATCGAGGCACTCGGTGAAAGCCTCTGGGAAGAGATCGGGGTGACCGAGTTCACCAAAGCCTGGCGCACCGAGGAAGATGAGGCTGCCGCTTCGCCAGTGACCGAGCGCCTCCACCTTGCGACCGGGCTGCTTTTGCCGGTCTGGAAGCGCTTGCCGGGAGATCATGTTTGCGTCACCCGGCTCGTTGCCGAAGACGGCCAGTCGATCATCGGGCGCGAAGTGCTCAATGTCGATCTCGCCAAAATCGCCGAAACGTTCGGACTAGCAGGGGCGGTCGGTCCCGCTCCCGACGAACTCGGGAAGCTGGTTCTGGCAAGCGGGACGCCACAGCCGCTTGCCAGTCATGACGCGCTGATGATCAAACGCTCGCTGGTCGGAGGTGAGCAACGGCTCGAACTCACCGGATACGCGCCTGTCCGGCTCGACTGGTACAAGGCCAAAGGCTGCTTCACCGAGATTGTTCGCTACCGTACGCGGCTGTTCGTGCCAGTCTCCAAGGCATCGACCATTCTACCCGCGCTGACCGTCTGAACCTGCGGCCAGCCGCATGGATTGGGTTAGAGGGGAGGGTGCCTTTGGGCTNGTCGGNCCATGCATGCCGCATGGCTCCTTTCCCATCAGGAGACTACCCATGATCCANTCAATTTCCTTGAAAAAGCTTGTNCCGAGCCCGCGCAATGTGCGCAAAACCAGCGATCCCGCTGCCGACGACCAATTGAAAGCCGATATCGCAGCACGAGGTCTCTTGCAGAACCTTGTCGTGCGCAAGGCGAAGCGCGGCAAATTCGAGGTCGAGGCGGGAGGTCGCCGGCTCACGGCGCTTCAGGCGCTTGCCGAAGACGGTACCCTGGCCAAAACCCACGAAGTGACTTGCCTGGTCATCGAAGGCGAGGAAAGCGAGGTCCGCGAAGCAAGCCTTGCCGAAAATTTCCAGCGTCTCGCCATGAACCCGGCCGATGAAGCGCAGGCATTCTCGGCCATTATCGAGGCTGGTGGCTGCGTTCAGGACGTCGCGCGTCGGTTTGGCCTGACTGTTCGCTTCGTTGAAGGCCGCTTGCGACTGGCCGCGCTTGCCCCCTGCGTGTTCGAAGCGCTTGCGGATGGCACAATCACCCTAGACATGGCCAAGGCCTATGGCGCGATCTCTGATGTCGATCGCCAGGCGCATGTCTATGCCGAACTGCAGGACGCCTGGTACCAAATCACGCCCGAAACGATCCGCCGCATGGTGTTAGATGCCAGCGTGCGCGGCTCAGACCCGCGGGCTGTTCTGGTCGGACGCGACGCTTATCTTGCCGCAGGTGGTCGCATCGAGCGCGAGCTATTTGACGATGATGCCAGCGAAAGCTGGATCGATATCGCGCNGCTTGAAGACCTCGCGCACAAGGCCATGGATGAAGCGGCAACGAAAAGCGCCCAAGAGCANGGCCTTGCTTGGGTGAGACCGACGCTTGGCAACTATGTCAGCCATGACCTCGTTGAAGGCCTNAATCGCTTGCCGTGCGAACCTGTGCCGATGACCGAGCAANAGGCGCAGGAACTCGGTGAACTCGAGGCCGNCTACGACCGGGTGGCCGCTATTCTCGAAGACGAAGACAGCGACGAGGACGAGGTCGCCAAGGCCGAAGAAGAACTGGTCGCAATCGATCGTGCAATGCGTGCGCTCAACGATCGGCCACCGGTGCTCGCCGACGATCTCAAGGCAGACGCCGGCGCCTTCCTCGTTCTCTCGCGCAATGGTGAGCCCGCTCTGGTCCCGCAATTCTACACTGAGAGCGAAGTAATCTCGGAAGACGACGGTGTGGTCGAGCCGGTCGCCGTGGGCACCGAGACCAAGGGTAGAGGCAATTCGCTCTCTCAGCGCCTGCTCGATGAGTTGGCCATGCAACGCCGCGACATACTGGCTATCCACGTGGCAAACGATCCTGCGCTCGCGCTCGACTTCATGGTTTTCACGCTTGCCGATGCTGATGGGCAAGACTGGCGTGCGAAGAAGGCTTCGACGATCTCAGGTTCGGCAGAGACTGGCCCCGTTACAGGTTTTGAGGCCAAGGATGCACCCGCTAGCGCCGCGCTCGCCGAGTTCGCCGGCAGTCTCGACGAGAGCTGGCGCTCTGGCGAAAGTGATGTCGAACGGTTCGAAGCTTTCCGGGCACTGTCCCATGAAGCAAGGTCCGCATGGCTCGGCCATGTCGTGTCGCGCACGCTCGTAGCCAGCCTGGCTTGCGAGGGTGAGCGCTCGGCTCCTCTCCACGAGGCAATCGGCGGCTTGCTTGAAATCGAGACCGCACATTGGTGGCGGCCGACTGCGGCAAATTATTTCGACCGCGTGGCGAAAGCAAAGACGCTCGAGGCGCTTGACGCTGCGGGCGGGCCTGAATTGGTCAGCCGCTATTCGGCTTCCAAGAAGGCTGAGCTTGCCAGCGCTGCCGAACGCATCTTCTCGGGCAATTTCATCGGTGAGGCGGGCACCAAGGAGCGTGCGCTCGCCTGGGTTCCGGACATCATGTATTTTCGAGGAACCGCTGAACCCGACGAAACGGTTGATCCTGATGAAAATGACGAAAGCGATGTCGAGATCACCGAGCAGGCCGCCTGATCCCTCCTGACAGGTTGAAGCCGTTCGGTAGGCGGTCCGTCCCTTCGGGGCGGGCCGCCTTTTCTCGTTAAGACCAGCTTGGGTTCCGCCATCGGCAAGGATCAGAGGGGAGGGGGCTTTTGGGCATCTGGCCCGGTGCAATTTCGTCCGGGCAATCAGGAGATTTCTCATGCGTAAGCTCAAACGCTCGCCAGCCTCCCGTTCACCGGCCCAGTCTCCGGCAGCACGGATTACCGCCACCATCATCGAAAAGCTTGAACAGGGCACCAAGCCTTGGATCAAACCCTGGCGCGGAGTTCCAATCTCCCGCCCTTTGCGCAGCTGCGGCACGCCATACCGGGGCATGAATACCTTCTGGCTGTGGATGATGGCCGAGGCATCAGGCTTCGCCTCGCCCTACTGGATGACTTACCGCCAGTGCGCAAAACTTGGCGGTCACGTGCGAAAAGGTGAGAAGTCGAGCATCGCCATCTTCTACAAGACCTACGAAAAGGAAGTCGAAACGCCCGATGGCGGCGAAGACACCGAGACCCGCCGCGTCCTCAAGTCCTACGCAATCTTCAATGCGGATCAGTGCGATGACCTTCCGGCCATGTACAGTCCCGCGCCACTCGTGGAGCCGGTAGAACCCGCCGGGCGTCAGCATAAGCTCGATACATTCTTTGCGCGGATCGATGCGCAGCTGCGGCACATGGGTAGCGAAGCATATTACGAGCCGGTCCGCGACCGCATCACCATGCCGCCTGCCACCCTGTTCGAGGGATTTGACCATTACTACGCGACACTTGCCCATGAGCTGTCGCACTGGACCGGGCATTCGTCCCGGCTTGACCGCGATCTCAAGAACCGTTTCGGTAGCGAAGCCTATGCCGCTGAAGAACTCGTAGCCGAGCTTTCCTCGGCGATCTTGGGCGCTGAACTGGGACTTCCCGTTACTCACCTCGACAATCATGCCAGCTACATATCGCATTGGTTGAAGCTCTTGAAATCGGACGACAGGGCCATGCTGATGGCAGCGGCTAAGGCTGAGGAAGCATCATCGCTGTTACTCCGTCTTGGCGGCCATGACGAACGCAGCGACTCTGCATTCGGCGATGATCTCGCCGAAGTTGCGTGAGGGGAGCACATCATGGGACGCTCTGTCAGCTACCCGCAAGGGGCCATCGTCGCTTTCCGCCTGATCGAGAGCGGAGCGAGGGGCGACCTCGACTGGCAATATGAATGCCNGGTCGAAGATNTTGTCAGCACTGCGCGCCAAGCCTTCCCCTCACTTTTGCCTCACGATGGCTGGCGTGGACGCGAAGATCGGATACTGCTCCGGAATGCCTATGCCGATTGCGGCATTTCCATTTATTGCGGTCTCGCAGCCGTCTGGCTCGTCGAACGGAATGACAGCTGCTACTGGGAAGCCGATTATGACCGACCCAGAACTGGCCGAGCTCAGCGATGGCTTGACCAGGTGTCCGGCAACTTCTTGCAGATGTTCGGGGAGATTCGTCAGATCGGGNGCTTCTCCAATGGCGAGGGCGTATTCGAGCGGATCCATGTATCACCGCGAAGGCCACGAGATCGGCAGGCAGCCGAAAACTAGTTGTTCGTGCAGGCCCCGCTGATGATGTCGGCAAAGGAACTACGTCATGCCTCGTGCCTGTCCGCCGGGAGAGGCCCTGGACCGGCCGTGGTCTGGCACAACCTGCAAGGCTGCGGCCCGTGTGGCCCGCGCCAGCCTTGCCTTGCAGGTTTCCCGCTTCGCGGTGCGCCAGCCCCCTTATTCCGGCCCTGATCGGGCTCCGGCGGACAAGGAGCGAGACATTCCGGTTTCGTAAGCTTTGCCGCCTGAGCACATCAGGAGGCTTAATCATGTACGATAGTTTTACCCAACAACTCGCCGGGCTCGACCTTGCAGGTCTAACCATCAAGCCTGCACCTTTCGATCCGTCCGATTTCCCAAGCGAGGAAGCAGTCGAGCAAACCCTTGCTGCCGTCTGGTCCGACATGTTTGTCATGTTCTCGGGAACATCGCTCGAAGCGGATGCCGAAGACGTGGCCTGGGGCTTCGTCAATCTGTTCCACCGTGCTGCCAGCCGTAAGTCTACGCAGCTCGACCGGGCGAGCGATGAAGTCCGGGCGCTCCTTGCAGCCGCCGACGGATCCGAAGTCCATTCAAGCAATCTCGCAGAGCAGATCGAACGCGCTCAGGCAGCCGAGGCAAGCATGATAGCGTTTGAACAGATGCGCGAAGTCGCCGCATCGCTTTATCTCGAAGAAACGGGTTCTTCATGGAAGCCATTTGTCGGTTCGCGTTCGAACCATTCGCGGAAAGTGACCTCTGCGGTTGTTGAGGCCCGCGATTTCCTGCGCGCGAGGGCTGAGCGGCGCCGGGATGCCCATAGTCCTGAGGGCACTGCAGTTATATTCGCCGGTGGGCGATCCTCCTTTGCCAGCGCCGACGAGGCCAAGGCCTTCGCTTCGAACGTATGGGCTACGCTCGACAAGGTGCGCGACCGGGTTCCGGATATGTTCATCCTGCACGGCGGCGACAGCAAAGGTGTTGACCGGTTGGCAGCCTCCTGGGCCGAACGCCACAATGTCCAGCAACTGGTATTCAACCTCGATAGGAGGCTCGGAGCCCGTGCCGGCTTCAAGCGCAACGAGCAGATGCTCAAAATGGACCCGCGCTATGTCATCGCCTTTCCCGGCAATGGCGTACTTGAGCGACTCGTGATTGAGGCAAAATCACGCCGGGTCAGCGTAGTTGACCGTCGTGGACCTCTTGGGACAAATCCTCGCGAGAGGTGAAACTCTCTGTCAGCAAATCCATGTACCGGCCACTCCAAACCAAGCGAGTAAATGAGCAATCTTCTCATTCATCTGCAGAAGTCTTGGTCGCTCCGTAGATCGATATCAAGCCAGTGATGGTTTGATTGTCCGTCGTCAAAACATTTGGCACAACTCGCGGCGTAGGATTGCGGAGTGCGGGCCTCGTCTGGGTTTGATGTTTAGGCGGCGAGCTTGCGGTGTTGCAAGCGCCGATGTTCGAGTGTCTTTCGCTTGATCCTTTCTCGTCGTTTGATGATGGCGGGAGCCCTGCCGAAGTAGGCATCGGCAGGCGTCACGTTGTCGAGGCTTTCGTGATAGCGCTGGTGGTTGTAATGCTCGACGAACGCCTCGATCTGCTGTTCGAGGTCGCCAGGCAGGAAGTAGTTTTCGAGCAGCACGCGGTTCTTTAGCGTTTGATGCCATCTCTCGATCTTGCCCTGGGTCTGCGGATGGAAGGGTGCACCGCGCACATGGCTCATCCGGTTCGCTTCGATGTATTCGGCCAGTTCCCCGGCGATGTAGCTGGGACCGTTGTCGCTCAGCAGACGTGGTCTGTGCAGCACATTGGCATGGTCGCAGCCTGAGGCTGCCAGAGCCATGTCGAGCGTGTCGGTGACGTCCTCGGCTCGCATGGTGGTGCAGAGCTTCCAGGCGATGATGTAGCGCGAGTAATCGTCGAGCACGGTNGAGAGGTAGACCCAGCCCCACCCGATGATCTTGAAGTAGGTAAAGTCGGTCTGCCACATCTCGTTGGGGCGCGTGGTCTGGGTGTGGAACGCCNCTGCCGCCTTGATCACAGTATAGGCCGGACTGGTGATCAGATCGTGGGCCTTGAGCAGCCGGTAGACGGTGGCTTCCGACACGAAGTAGCGCTTCTCGTCAGTGAAGCGCACCGCCAGTTCCCTTGGGCTGAGGTCAGTCTGCTCCAGCGCCATCTCGACGATCTGATCCTGAACCTCGGGTGCGATCCTGTTCCACACGCGGATCGGCGTCGATGACCTGTCTGCCAGCGCCTCCGGCCCGCCTTCAAGGTAACGGTCATACCAGCGGTAGAAGGTGCGCCGTGCGACGCCGAGCTGGTCCAACGTGCGCTTGGCCGGGAGATGCGATTGCTCAACGATCCTGATGATCTCCAGCTTCTCGGATGCGGGGTATCTCATGCGTCGTCTCCCCCATCCGCGATCATGCTTTTTTTGAGCAAGCGGTTCTCCAGGATGAGGTCGGCCACGCATTCCTTCAGATCGCGGGCCTCACGGCGCAGATCCCTGACTTCGTCCGTAGTCGCTGCAAGGGCGGTGTCGCCAGCCAGGCGGCGTTTGCCGGCCTCCATGAACTCCTTGGACCAGGTGTAGTACAGGCTCTGGGCAATGCCTTCCTTGCGGCACAACTCAGCTATCGAGTCATCGCCGCGCAGGCCTTCCAGCACGATCCTGATCTTGTCTTCCGATGAAAAATGCCGACGGGTCTTGCGGCGGATGTCCTTGACCACCTGCTCGGCAGGCAATTTGGACCTTGAGGATTTGGGCTTCATCTTCGTTCCTTCGTCACTACGACGAAGCCCAAATCCTCCTTGAATCACAACCTCAAATCTGTGCCATAGGTGCTGACGGGGGACAAACTATAGACGGCGTCCGACCCGCGAAGCGGAAAATTTTCCCGACCGTAGGATGAACCTTCTGTTGGTTCCGCTGCCCTATTCGGTCGGGCCACGCTGCTTCAGACCTTCGCAGATCGAGGACTG
>FUFK010043063.1_pt1 | contig 20101 bp, 18 predicted proteins | sample 1021851 | NCBI WGS metagenome assembly FUFK01 (sample SAMEA51879418, study PRJEB19060) | metagenome
TATGTAAAGATTTTTTTGTTGATAAATTTCAAGTCCATCTTTCTAGGAGTTATGGTGCTGATGCTATTTTAATAATTTTAGCTGGCGTTGATGAAAAAACTGCAGATGATTTGTATGAAGAAGCTGAGAAACTTAAAATGTCTGTAATTGTTGAAGTTCACACTGTTGAAGAGGCCAAAAAATCTCTAAAGTACAGAGATGCGCTAATAGGAATAAACAATAGGAATTTAAAAACGCTAAAAACAGATATAAATACAACTTATGATATTCATAATATTTTAGTAAATCATGACGGACCATTAATTTCAGAGAGTGGAATAAAAAATAAAGAAGACGTTCTGAAAATAGCATCAGAAACTAAAATAAAAACATTTCTAATTGGTGAATCGATTTTAAAAAATTTAGAAAATAATAATATTTTTTCTATTTTATAAAAAAAGTGCTGAATTTATTAGGGTTTTAACACTTGTTTAATTGAAAGAACTTTTATAGAACATCTATGTACACAATTTGTTCTATGTTAACTAAAAAACAAAAAAACCTGCTGTTGTTTATCAACAAAAAGTTGAGATCTAGTGGCGTATCTCCCTCTTATGAAGAGATGAAGGAATCTCTAAATCTTAAGTCTAAATCTGGAATTCATAGATTAATTAGTGCTTTAGAAGAAAGAGGTTTTATTAAAAGATTGGCTCATAAAGCAAGGGCTTTAGAAGTCATTAAGTTACCTGAAACAGCATCAGCAAATGATATTTATAACAGTTTTTCACCAAGTGTAATTAAAGGTGGTCTTGATGAAAGTTCAAATCGAAATAATTCAGATGAAAATGAAATACCTGTGTTAGGTAAAATTGCTGCAGGTACACCTGTTGAAGCAATTCAAAACGAAGTTTCTAGAATACCTTTGCCTTCCAATATTGAGAAAAATGGAGAATTTTTTGGACTAAAAGTGCAAGGAGACTCTATGATTGAGGCTGGAATAAATGATGGTGATACAGTAATTGTGAAAAAAGCTGATACAGCTGAAAATGGAAAAATAGTAGTCGCATTAATTGACGATCATGAAGCAATGCTAAAAAGAATAAGAAGAAAAGGTAAGACCGTAGCTTTGGAAAGTGCTAATAGAAATTACGAAACAAAAATATTTGGTCCTGACAGAGTAAAAGTTCAAGGAATTCTAGTATCTTTATATAGAAACTTTTCCTAAAATAGTCTAAATAAATCTGATGAAAACTGTTGCAACTAGATTTGCTCCATCACCAACAGGACCTTTACACATTGGAGGAGTGAGAACAGCATTATTCAATTGGCTTTATTCAAAAAATAAAGGTGGCAAATTTTATCTAAGAATAGAGGATACAGATAAAGAAAGGTCTAAAGAAGAATTCAAAAATCAAATAATTAATTCCTTAAAATGGATAGGAATTAATTATGATGATGGCGAATACATTCAATCAAAAAAAATAGTTGATCATATAAATATAGCTAATAATTTGTTAAAAAAAGGTTTGGCTTACAAATGCTATTGTTCTACCGATGAAATTGAAGAACAAAAAAAAAGAGCAAAACAAAAAAAAATCCCATATATTTACGATAGAAAATGGAGAAACAAGAGTGAGTCAGATGCTCCAAAAGAAATAGATCCTGTAATTAGATTTAAAAGTAAAATTGAAGGAAAATCTATCTTAAAAGATTTGGTCCAAGGAAATGTAGAAATAGAAAATAATACTATTGAAGACTTTGTTATATTACGAGCTGATGGATCTCCAACATATAATTTGTCAGCATCAGTAGATGATCATTTAATGGGCATGACACACATAATTAGAGGCGATGATCATAAAATAAATACTTTCAAACAAATACAAATTTATGAAGCAATGAATTGGGAAGTGCCATCTTTTGCTCACATACCACTAATTCATACTATCGAAGGAAAAAAACTATCAAAAAGAGATAATGCATCAACATTAGATGATTATTCTAAAATTGGAATAATACCTAATGCTTTAAGAAACTATCTTCTGCGTTTAGGATGGTCATACAAAGATAAAGAAATTTTTGATTTAGACGAAAGTATCAAATACTTTAATTTAGAAGGCATTGGGAAATCACCTTCAAAATTGGATATTAGTAGGATATACTCAATGAATGAACACTATATCAAAAATATAGACGAAATTGATCTATTTGATCTTTTAATAACTTACTGTAATACTTTTAAAGAAAAGATACCTGATTTATCTAAGAAAAAAATAAAAAATTCATTACATTTTTTAAAAAATAAAGCAAAAACTTTGGAAGATATTTACAAAAATTCAAAGTTTTTAATAAATGACAAAATTCAAATCGAAAAAGAAGATAAAAAACTTTTAGACGAAACAGCTATTAAAATTATTAAACTATTTAGTAATGAAATAAATAAACTTTCAGATTTTACCAGAGAATCACTAGAGCCAATAATTGAAAACTTAATAAAGAATAATAATACAAATTTTAAAGGAGTTGGACAACCATTAAGGATATGCCTTACAGGATCAAAGTTTGGACCTGGTATATATGATATATTATGTTCTTTGGGAAAAGATGAAGTTTCTAAAAGATTATCTCAAATAAGATAGCAAAATATTTGATGCTTCGTTACTTGATGAAGTGGTTGATTTTAATCCATGAATTGTTTTACTTACTTGCTTTAATTGTTGATTTATAAGTTCTGGCTTTTTTAATAAATAATTAACTGTTTTAAATATTTCGTCTGGATTACACTCTTTTTGTAAAAGTTCAGGAATAATTTCTTTATTGTTAATAATATTTATCATATTTGCAAATTTTATTTTTAAAAATAACTTAGCTATAAAAAAATTAACAAAATTCATTTTATAAATTATTATAGATGGTATACCATATTTACAAACTTCAAGCGAGATTGTACCAGATTTGACTATAGCAAAAATAGATTTTTTAATTGTAGCAGTTTTTATATTTTCATTTGAGATAAGATCAACATTTACTAAATTACTTTTTTTTAAAATTTTTGATAAATATTCTTTAGACCCTTGTGTCGCATGAAAAATAAAATTGTAATTAATTTTTTGTTTATTCATTTTTTTTATAAATTCAATAAGTATAGGTACATGTGATTTTAATTCTGATAATCTGCTGCCAGGAAAAATGGAAATAATTTTATCTTTTAATAATTCATTAATTTCGATTTTTTCGTGATTTGTATTATCTAATATAGGATGTCCAACAAATGTATTTTTTAGTTTTTCTTTGTCAAAATATTTTTTTTCAAAATCAAATAATAAAAGAATATGATCTAAGTAACGTTTCATTTTTTTTACTCTACCCTCTCGCCAAGCCCAAACTTTGGGAGCAATGAAATGAATAGTTTTAATATTTGGTTTTTTTAATTTAATTATTTTTGAAACACGAAGATTAAAATCAGGACTATCAACACTAAATAAAATATCAGGATTGTAATCTAAAATTTTTTTTACTGTTTCATTAATTTTTTTATTTATTTTGAAGATATTTATTAATATGTCTGTAAAAGCTATATAAGTAATATCTTTTTGATCATATATTGACTTAATACCTATCGAATTTAAATATTGTCCTCCAACAGATAAATATTCAACATCTTTTCTAGATTTTTTTAATTGTTTTATAACTTCCGCAGCTAATTTATCACCAGACGGCTCACCTGTTAAAATAAATATTTTTTTCATTTAGCTAATACAAAAATATTATTTTTATTAGCAAATTTAATTGCTTCTTGTTTATCTAAAAATATGTTTTGACCAGCTTTAACAATAATTCCTTTAATATTAGCTTTTTTACAATCCTTTAGTGTATCCAGTCCTATAGTTGGTAAGTCAACTCGTAAGTCTTGTTTAATTTTAGGCATCTTTAATAAGAGTTTATTCTGTAGATTATTGTTTCTAATTGATTTTAACATATCTTTTGTACCTTTTTTTTTTTCAAAAGAAACTATCTTATTATTATTGATTACTAATGCTTGAACATGATTAAATGAATTTGATTTTTTTAATATTTGAATACCTTTTTTAATTGTTATTTTATCAATCATATTAGGTTTCAATTTTGTGTAGCATCCTTTGCTTAAAGTTAATTCTGGATTATATGTATTTAATTTAATCACTCTTATTTTGTTTTCTGACAAAATATATATTAATTCTTTTAATATAGCTGCATCTCCTAATTTAGATGCTTTTATAATTCTAGGTATATAATAAATACCTTTAAGATCTAATTTTAATTTAGATATTTTAGGTTTAATAATATTTCCTGCAAATAAAACTTTTTTGCATTTTTTCGATTTAATTAATTCTAAAATTTTTCCAAATTTTCCAATATTTATAAAGTAACTATTTTTATCTTTTTTGAATTTATTATTTTTTGATAAATCTATAATAAAATATTTAATTTTCTTTTTTTTTAAACTTTTTAAAATTTCTAATGGTAGCTTTTTTTCCCCTAAAAATAATCCAATCATTTAATATTTTCTGGAAGAGATATTGGGCGCTTTTTATCTGAATTTATAAAATCAATGATGGTTTTAACATATTTATTTTCTTTGATTTCTGTATTTAGATTTTCTGCATTAGATCTAAAATTTTGATTACTAAATACTAGCTCATAAAAGTTTTGTAGTATTTTAATATCTTTATTTGGAATTTTTGCTCTTCTTAAACCAATAAGGTTAAGTCCGACTAAATTATTTCTATTCCCTAATGATAAGCCAAACGGAATCACATCACTTAAAACACCGGTCATCCCTCCAACCATTGACAAATGCCCTATTCTTGAAAATTGATGAATAGCACAACTGCCTCCAACTACAGCATTATCTTCAATTGTAACATGACCGCCAACTTGAACATTGTTTGCCAAAACTATATTATTTCCAAGATTGCAGTCATGTGCAACATGACAGTATACCATCAATAAATTGTTGTCTCCTAGTTTAGTAATTGTGCCACCCTGAGAAGTACCAGGATTAATATTTACATACTCTCTTAATTTATTGTTATTTCCGATTTTAATTGAATTTCTCTCACCTTTATACTTTAAATCCTGTGGATCTGTACCTATAGACACAAAAGGAAATATCTCATTATTTTTTCCAATTTTAGTATTACCTGCTATATTTACATGAGAATGTAATTTAGTATTAGTATCTATTTCAACATCTGGACCTATAATGCAATAAGGTCCAACTTCCACATTATTAGAAATTTTTGATTTTGAGTCTATTATTGCCGTATGATGTATCACAATAAGTTGATAACAAATATATAATTAAAAGCTTATCAAGAATTACTACTAATTATTTCTTTCGATCCACTATTGTTGCAGCCCATTGAGCATCTGCCATTTTTATTCCATCAACTATTGCTTCACCTTTATATTTCCAAACTCTACCATGTGATCTAACTGCTTCTATATTCAATTCTAATTTACAATCAGGTATAACAGGATTTCTAAATCTAGCTTTNTCAATTGTCATTAAAAAAACTAATTTGTCTTCATATGTTTTTCTATCTATGCCTGCAGCTGTCAAGGCAGCAGCAGCTTGACCAAAAGCCTCGACTATTAACACTCCAGGCATGACAGGTTCACCTGGAAAATGGCCTTGAACAAAAAAACTATCTTTCTTAACGTTCACAATAGCAGTTGCAGATTTTAATTTTTTTATGTTTATTAATTCATCTACTAATAACATTGGTTCTCTGTGAGGTAATAAATCTTTGATTTGTTCTTTATTTAATTTATCAGTCATACTCAATTATTTTCTTTTAAAAATGATTTGATGTCTCTTGCAGGATAACCCATCACTCGGGTATTGTCTGGAATATTTTTTACTACACCACTTCCACCACCAATTTGAACATTGTTACCGATCTTAATATGTCCAGAAATGCCTGTTTGTCCACCTATCATCACATTATCACCTATTGAAGCGCTTCCAGCAATACCAACTTGTCCGGTAATTATACAGTTCTTCCCAATATTTACATTATGAGCAATATGGACCTGGTTATCTAGAAAAGTATTGGTTCCTATAATTGTGTTGGATATTGAACCTCTATCAATAGTATTATTGCAACCTATTTCAACGTTATCATGAATAATTACCATGCCGATATGAGGATACCTTAAATTAGCTTTTTTATTAGGAAAAAAACCAAATCCTTTTTTTCCAATAACTGAACCATCTAGAATCCTAACATTTTTTCCTATTAAAGAATTTTTTATTATAACATTATTACCGATTATACAATTTTTACCTATATGTACATTGGACTCTATTATTGAATTATGTCCTATGATAGAATTTTGTCCTATTTTAACATTTTTACCAATTAAAATATTTTCACCTAATCTTATATTTTTATACATTTTTTTTCTTGGTTTTTTTAATTTAAAGTCAACAGCATCAATTAAAGCAGTTGGATAAAAGAGATCCACTACTAATGATACAGAATTTAATACATTATCAACAACAATTGGGTTAGAGAACGAGTCAACATAATTTAAGTATTTTTTATGAATAATTATATGTTTAGTTTTAGTTTTTTTAAGGTCATCTAAATATTTTAAACTATTGAAAAAAGAAATATCATTTGAGGAAGCATTTTTTAAATCTTTTATGTCATTAATTTGTAATCTTGAAATTTTTTTAATATTTAAAGTCTTATAAATTTTAGATAAAGAAATATTATTTTTTTTTTTAAAGAAAAGATTTTTAATTTTCACTTAATAAATCCTTATCGATAGTAAGTTTATTTAACTTGTTTAAAATATTTTCTGTGATGTCTAGAGCTTTAGATCCAACTAATATATTTTTTTTGTCTAAAACTATAAGTATATCATTATCCTTAACGTATTTGGTAACAATAGGATTTAGATTATCTAAAATTATTTTTGTATATTTTTTTTGTTCAGCAGATAATATTTGATTATTTTTTTTTAAATCTTTTTGATATTTATTTAAAAGTTGATTTAATTTATTAATTTTATTATCTATCTCTTCTTTTTTAAGAATATTTTTTTGCTTATTTATTTCATTTTCTTCATTTTTAATTTTTTTTTGTTGCGAAATTAATTTTGATTTATTTTCATCTTTAATCTTTATTAGTTTATCCTTGTAAAATAATCCTATTTTTGAATTATCAATAATAAATTGAACATCTAAATAAACAACTTTTTCTGTTGAAAAAGCATAAGTCGTTTTTAATAAAAAAATTAAGATAATTAATAGTCTCATTAAAATGATGTACCTATTTGAAATCTAAATTTTTCTGTGATATCTGTTTCTGCTTCAGAAATAGGTATAGCATAGGAAAAGGTCATTGGGCCAACAGGACTAAACCAATTTAGTGCCAAGCCTGTTGAAGATCTTATTTTATTTGAGTCCAAATTATCGTTGTAATCAACTTTCCAAACATTTGCCATATCTAAAAATAAATTGAAATCTAAATTTTCATTTTCGTAAAATATATTTGGTAATGTAGAACTTAAATTTAAAGCAGCTGCATAATTACCTCCAATATATTGAGAACCTTCTTTGGGACCAATTTTTCCAGATTCAAATCCTCTTAACAATCTACCTGGTATATATACCCTTTTAGAGACTCTAACATTATCCTCTAATGAATTTATTGATTTTAACATAAATTTAGCCGATAAAATTAAATTATCATTTACAGAATGATAAGCTGCTGTACTAAAAGAGTTTTCAATTGATAAATCATCAGAATATATGGGAAGTGTTTGACTAAATTTATTTATAAAACCATCTGACGGCTGAAAATTTTGGTCTAATTTATTGTAAGAAATCGAGTAAGACAATAAATTTTCAAAGTAATTACCCTCTTGCTTTTTAACAATATCACTTGCTGTTGAAGAAGTTTCTAGATCTTCATAGAAATTAGATAAATCTAGGTTTACAAATAAATCGTCCATTTGTTCGAAACCTGTGCCCAAAATAAAACCTGTTCTGCTAGTTTTATAACCGCTAGCACTCATAAAATCATTTGATGAGCTTTCTATTACAGTTTTTATGGATTTATCTGAATTTTTAAAATTTGGATTTATTACAGAAAACTTACCTTTAATTGAATCTTCCGTTAATAGTAAGTTTGTGTCTAGTTTAATGCCAAGACCCAGATAATTATTCTCTTTGATACCTGCAGAAAGAGTTGTTCCAACTGTACCAGTCCCAGCACCTGCAAATATTTCACCAGTCGGTTTTTCTTCAACATTAATATTAATAATTTTATTTGAGTCATCAATTGAGGAAATTTCGTAGTTAACTGTTTTAAAAATATTTTTTGCTTTTACATTTTGTATCGATTTTTCAAATAATAATTTATTAAATGGGTCGCCTTCATCAACAATAAGTGTATTTCTTATAACTTTTTCATCAGTTATAAAATTACCTAAAATATTTATTCTTTCAACAAATTGTTTTTCTATATCTTTAAATTTTATAATTATATCGATGGTGTTATCTTTGTTTAATATTTCATCATATGTTGCATTAATAAATATAAAGTCATTTCTCAAAGTATAAATATTTAAATCGTCTATAATTTTATTTACAATTTTTTTAGAATACTTTTTTCCTTTAATTTTTTTAAACCTTTTTTCAAATTCATTAAATCTATCAGTGTCAAAATTTAAATTTTTACTTATTGATATATCATTAAAGTAATATTTATTTCCTGCATCGATATTAAAAATTATTTCAAATTGGTTCTGTTCATTTATAATTGCAGAGGAAGACTTTATTTTTACATTGTAATAACCCTGGTTCTGATAATATTTTTTTAATCTTACAATATCAGCATCTATTCTATTCGAATCTAAAAATTTATTTCTCGTTAGAAATTTCCAAAATTTTGCTTCTTCGGAAATAATAATGTTTCTCAAAGTACTATCTCTAAAAACTTTATTCCCAATAAAATTTATTTTTTTAGTTTTGGCAATTTCACCTAAATCAAAATCATAAATTAGGTCTACTGTATTATTATCATTTTTAATAATAGTACTTTTTAAAGTGACATAATAATAACCGTAAGATTTCAAAATATTTTTTAATAGTATTGTTTGTTCTTTAATTTTATTTTCGACGAAAGGATACTTCTCAATTTTTGAGGTGACCTTCTTTAAACTATCTATAATAAAATTTTTGTCTATTCCATTAATTAAAATCGATTGTATTATAGGATTTTCCTCAACTTTAATTTCTACAATTCCATTTTTGTTAGATGCTGAAACACTTTTAAAATAGTTTGTAAGATAAATATTTTTTAAAGAATTATTTAAAATATCGACATTTATTTCGTCACCTACTTCTAAATTAGAAAACATTATTATTGTCTCATCTGTAACTCTATCGTTTCCAATTATGTTAAATTTTTTAATAGTCTCTGAATTTGAATAATTAATAAATACAATTTGAAAAATAAAAATATAAAATAATTTTTTTAGAAATTTTTTATTTATCATAAAATTTAATATTACCTTCTAAATATTTTTTTGTAATGGTGATCATTTTTTTTATATCATAAATATTTTTAGGTTTTAATTTATAATATTTGCTTAAATAAGGCTTATTAATCAATCTTAAAATATTCATTTGAATGGATTTATAATTAATTTGACCATTTAAATATTTATAAACAAGATTATCGTTTATTGTAATTAATATGGTTTCAAAATATGATGAGTTTTCTGGGATTAAATCAATTATAGATAACAATGGAAATTTTTTTTTTTCAGGAACTAATAATTTAATTTCATTAAAATTTTTTAATAAATTTTTATTTATATTTTGCCTGTCAATTTCATTAATTTGTAAAGCGTTTGTAATAGGAATTGTCATATTAGTTTCATGAGCTAAAAACTTTATTATATTATGTTTAAAAAAAACTATTGCATGAATAAATGATGATGGGTGGATCAAAATACTAATATACTTTTTCTTTAAATCGAAAATTTTTAATGCCTCAATATATTCAAAAATTTTATTCATCATTGTTGCTGAATCTATAGAAATTTTTTTTCCCATCTTCCAATTGGGATGTTTTAAAGCATCTTTTGGATCGATATTTGACAGATTTCTTTTTTTTTTGTGTAAAAATGGTCCTCCTGAGGCTGTCAATATTACTCTATCTATAGTTGATTTAGGTTCATTTTTTATAAGTTTCCATATTGAAAAATGTTCAGAGTCAATTGGAACAAAATTAGTTTTAAATTTTATTAATTTTTTTTTTATTATATCCCATCCACAGATTATTGTTTCTTTATTAGCAATTAGAATATTTTTAGTGTAGGGAATTATATTTAAAGTGGGTTCAAGTCCATCAATACCAGAAATAGAATTTATAACATAATCTATTTTTTTAAATTTTAGAATTTTTTTTATATTTTTAATACCTAAATATAAATTGATTTTTTTTAATTTAAATTTTTTTTTATAATTAAAATACTTTTTTTTGTCCTCTATGATAACATTTTTTACTTTAAATTTAATTGCCTGATTAAATATTTTCTGAACATTACTTTTAGTTGTTAACAAAAGTATTTTATAATTTTTATTTTTTTTTAGTACAGTTAATGATGATGATCCAACTGATCCTGTTGATCCCAAGACTACAACATTTTTGATCATAGTAAAATTTTTAAAACCAATCCTACTGGAATAGCAAAAATTAAGCCATCTAATCGATCTAATGCACCACCATGACCAGGTAGCATAATTCCGGTATCTTTAATCTGTGCTTTTCTCTTTAGATATGATATTATCAAATCACCAAATTGTGAAATTAGTGATATTAAAATAGAAAATATAATTATATTATTAATTTCAAAATACTCTTGAGCATAAATTACTGCTACCGATATAGATAAAATAAAAGATCCAATCATTCCTGATATAGTTTTATTTGGACTTATTTTTGTAAGTTTTTTACCTTTTAAAGTTTTACCAAATATGAAACCACCTATGTCGGAAAATATACATATTAAAAAAATTATATATATATATAATTTATCAACTTCATTATTTCCTGTAAAAATAGTCCATAATTTTAATACTATAAAAGTTAGGTAAATCATTGATAATAATTGAAATATTAAATGATATATTTTTTTTTTATTAAATATCTTTCCAAATATAAAGTTAAATTCAAATATAATTTGGTATAGAAAAAAAATTAATAAGATAGACAAAATTATACTATTTTTCAGAGATAATGCTACAAAGGTCAAAAGAATTAAAGAAGTAACTATACGCTTACCTAATTCCGTCATCTATACCTCCAAAATTTCTCCTGACATGTTTAAATTTTTTTAAAATTCGTAAAAAATCTTTTTCATTAAAATCAGGCCACATTTTTTTTTCAAAAAAAATTTCTGTATATATGATTTGCCAAATTAAAAAATTACTAATTCTTTTTGTATTCCCTGTTCTAATCAATATATCAGGATCTGGAATATTATTTGTGTACAAATTTTTTTCAAAATTTTTAAAATTTATAGATAATAATTTTTTTTTCATTATCTTAAACGATCTAACAATTTCTTGTCTTGATCCATAATTAAGTGCCATATTAATCTGAATTTTATCGTTATTTTTAGTTAATTTTTCAACTTTAGAAATTTTATTCTTTAATCTTTTAGGAAAAGGTGAAATGTCTCCTATAACTTTAATTTTAATTTTTTTTTTTTTTAAATTTTCTAGTTCTGTATCGATATATTTTTCAAGCAATGTAAATAAATATTTGATTTCATTTAAAGGTCTTTTCCAATTTTCTGTTGAAAAAACGTATAATGTTAAAAATTTTATATTTTTTTTTTGTGCGGTCGCAATAATTTTTTCGACAGCTTCTAAACCTTTTTTATGTCCAAAATTTCTTGAGTTTCTTTTTTTAATACCCCACCTTCCATTACCATCCATAATGATGGCGACATGATTCGGAGATTTCATATTGTCATTATTTCTTTTTCTTTTGCTGAAACTTTATCATCTACTAGATTTATATTTTTATCTGTAAGTTCTTGAATATTTTTTTCATAATTTTTTTCATCATCTTCTGATATTTCTTTTGATTTAAGCATTTTTTTTAAATCATCATTAGCCTCTCTTCTAATGTTTCTGATTGATACTTTACATTTCTCTCCCATTGATTTTACCATTTTTTTCATATCCACTCTTCTTTCTTCGCTTAAATCAGGGATTGGTAATCTAATTAATTGTCCATCAATTTGAGGATTCAAACCAAGTTCCGACTTTTTAATCGCAGAATCTATAAATGAAATATTATTTACATCCCAAACCTGTATGTTGATTGTTCTTGGTTCAGGAGTTGAAATTGTTCCCAATTGGTTAATTGGCATTTTTTGGCCATAGACTTCAACTTTTACAAAATCTAGCATACTGGCATTTGCTCTACCAGTTCTCAGAGTATTTAGTTCTTTTGAAAAAACATCAATAGTCTTTGACATCTTTGATCTGTATGAGTTGTCATCAAACATCATTCACCAATTTTTATTCGAAAAAATTCTTTAATTTTTAAATTTGGAGCATTAATTTCATTTAAAATGTCTTTAACTTTTTTTTTTGGCTCCATTACCCAATCCTGAGACATTAAACCATTTTCTTCTTTAAATTTATTTAATTTACCAATACTAATTTTTTTCGCAATTTCTTCAGTTTTTCCAGAATTTTTTAACTCTTCAGCAATTAATGTTTGTTCTTTTTTTATAATTTCTTCACTTATTTCATCAGAACTTAAGGCTATTGGATTTGAGGCAGCAATATGCATTGATAATTGTTTGCCAAAAATTTTAACCTCCTCATTATTCTGAGATGCTTCAATAGAAACAATTACACCGAGTTTAGAAACATTATCTTTAATTACAGAATGCTGATAGATATAATTTTGAGAATTGGAATTTTCAATAGTTTTTGTTTTTCCAATAGTTATTTTTTCACCAATTTTTGCTATCATTTCTACAAGATTGTCTTTAACATCTTTTCCATTTGACATTTTCGTACTATTTAATTTTGTGACATCAGATGAGCATGTATTGTTTAACTCACTTAACTCTTTAACAAAAGAAACAAAATCTTCATTTTTTGCAACAAAGTCTGTTTCGCAATTAACTTCAATCAAAGATGTTTTATTTTCATCACCACTAATTACTATTACTCCCTCTTTTGCCTCTCTATCCATTTTTTTCGAGGCTTTAGTAATGCCTTTTACTCTTAAAATCTCAACCGCTTTATCAAGATTTCCATTTGCTTCTTTTAATGCTGCGTTACAATCTTTAAAACCAGCACCTGTAGATTGTCTTAATTTTTTAATTTGATCTATATCACTCATTTGATTTAAATTAGGCTTAAATTAATTTAATATTTTATCTGAAGGTTTCTCTTTTGTGTCATTTTTTTCTGTTGAAATATTGTCAGGAAGTTTTGTATCATTATTTTGCTGGGTAATATTTTTCTTTGCATCATTAATGGTATCCTTCATCATATTACAATATAAATCAATTGATCTTCTAGCATCATCATTTCCTGGAATAGGATAATCTATACCATCAGGATTTGAGTTTGTATCTAAAATTGCAATAATTGGTATTCCAAGTTTAATCGACTCTTTTATTGCTAATGACTCATAGTTAGTATCAATTATAAATACAAGATCTGGAACTTTTTTCATGTTCATAATTCCACCCAAAGATCTTTGTAATTTATCTCTCTGACCACTCATTTTTAATAATTCCTTTTTTGTAAAACCTCTGTTTTCAGCAGACAAATCTGAATTTATCTTATTTAATTTTTTTATTGAATTTGAAATTGTTCCCCAATTAGTCAACATTCCACCTAACCAACGATAATTTACAAAATATTGGTTAGTGTCTTTAGCTAATTGAGCGACAGCTTCTGAGGCCTGCTTTTTAGTAGAAATAAATAAGATACTTCCTCCAGTTGAAATAGTATTATGAACTTTTTCAAGCGCCACATTTGTTAACTCAAGTGTTTGGGTTAAATCTATTATATGTATGGAGTCTCTTTTTCCAAAAATATATTTTTTCATTTTTGGATTCCATCGTAAAGTTTTATGTCCCAGATGGACACCAGCTTCAAGTAATTGTTCTATTGTTATTTTTGGTATCTTCATAATTTTTCCCGGTTATGCCACCACAATTATTGCCCTAAAGGGACCGGAGGTATAAAACCACTAATTGTGTGCGTGTTAATTTGTGTGATAAATACAAAAAAATTAATAAAAAACAACCTTTATTTTTGCTCAATTTCTACATTTTCAAGCAAATTTAATGTGTTTAGTAACTGATTGTTAATTTTTCTTTTATTTTGAAGATGAAATTTATGAATTTTATTATCCTTATCAAGTATTATATTAACTTTCGTTTTCCCATCTTTTAAACTTAGTTTTTTAATTTTTTGAAGTTCTTCCATATTTTTAAATTTAAATGTGATGTTAGAAATTTGTTTATTTGTTAATTCATTTAACGAAATAATTTTTTTTACATTAATTTTTTTTTGTGATTTATCATTATCACTATAATTTTTTATTAAGGTAATCATTAAAGAATTTCCCTCAAATAAATTATCTCTGTTGTTCTCAAATATTTCTGAAAATATAAATAATTCAAATACATTAGATAAATCTGAAAATTTTACTATTGCATAAGAACTACCTTTTTGCGTTTTTTTTTCTTGAACTTTTAATACAGTACAAGCAATATTTGAGCTTAAAATATCAATATTGTTTTCAAAATCATCGTAATTCACAATATTATAATATTTATAAATTGACTTATATTGATTTAATGGATGGTCAGAAATATAGAAACCTAAAGTTTCAAATTCTTTAGAAAGTTTAATATCTAAATCCCAATCATCAATATTTTCCAAAATGTTATTATCTTCAGTTTCATTTTCTTCAAAAAGATTAATTTGGTTCAACAATTTATTTTCATGGATATTTTTTGATTTTAAAATTAAATTTGGTATAGAATTAAATAACGATTTTCTATTACTGTTGAATGAATCAAAACAACCAGCCTGAACTAAACCTTCCATCTGCAATTTATTTATATCCTTTGGATTTATTCTGTTAATTAAATCAGATAAATTTTTAAATTCTCCATTAGTTTCTCTCTCTTTAACTACATTTAAAATAGCTTCATATCCAACATTTTTAATTGCACCTAATGCATAATAGAAATTTTCACCATCAGATGAAAAATCTGCATTAGATTTATTTATATTTGGTCTAATTACTTTAATTTTAAGTCTTTTTAGTTCTTCATAAAATTCACTCAATTTTTTTTGATTAGATAATTCCATTGACATTGATGATACAAAAAATTCATGAGGATAATACGTTTTTAAAAAAGCAGTTTGATAGGCAATTACTGCATACGCAGCTGCATGACTTTTATTAAATCCATACTCTGCAAAAGGTTCAATTTTTAAAAATATTCCTGCAGCTATATCTTTGCTGATTCCATTTTTATAAGCTCCTTCAACAAACCTTTCCTTTTGCTTTTCTAGTTCTGCTCTCTTTTTTTTTCCCATTGCTCTTCTTAAAATGTCTGCTTCTCCTGCTGTAAATCCTGACAAAACCTGAGCAATTTGCATTACTTGTTCTTGATAAATAATTACTCCATAAGTTGGTTTTAATATTTGCTCTAATTTTGGATGCAAATAGTCAGGTTCTCTTTTTCCATGCTTACATTCATTATAAATAGGGATGTTACTCATTGGACCAGGTCTATAAAGAGCTACTAATGCAATAATATCTTCTAATCTGTTAGGCCTCATATTTAAGAGTGCATCTTTCATCCCAGAACTCTCAAGTTGAAACAAACCTACAGTTTTACCGCTTGATAATAATTCATATACTTTTTGGTCTTCATAATTAATTTGTTCAATATTAAATTCTGATTTATTTTTTCTTATTAGTTTTTGAGCTTTATCAATAATTGTTAATGTCTTTAAACCTAGAAAATCAAATTTTATTAGACCTGCATTTTCAGCTGAATACATATCAAATTGTGTTGAGGGTAACAATAAATCTGCAGTATTGTCTTTATATAATGGTACAGTCTCGGTAAGTTTTTTATCAGCAATTACAACTCCCGCAGCATGAGTAGCAACATTTCTGTTTAAACCTTCAAGTTTAAGAGATAAATTAATTAAACGATCAACTCGTTTATCCTCTTTTATTAATTTTTGGAGTCTCGGCTCAATATTAATACACTCTTGTAATGACATTGGTCTTGATGGGTCAAATGGAATCATTTTGCAAATGCTATCGATAAATCCATAAGGTAATCCAAGAACTCTACCAACATCTCTAATTACCATTCTAGCTTTAAGTTTACCGAAGGTTATTATGTGGGCCACGCTATCTTTATATTTTTTTGTTAAGTACTCAAAAACTAAATCTCTTTTTTCCTCACAAAAATCTATATCAAAATCAGGCATAGAAATTCTATCTGGGTTCAAAAATCGCTCAAAAATTAAATTAAATTTGATTGGATCTATATCAGTTATAGACAAACACCATGCTACTAAGGAACCAGCACCAGATCCTCTGCCTGGGCCAACAGGTATATTATTTTTTTTTGCCCACTTAATATAATCTGAAACTATTAAAAAATATCCTGCATAATTCATTTCAATGATAATTCTAATTTCATGATCTAACCTTTTTTTATATTTTAAATATTTTTCTTCATTCTCTAATTTATTGTAATCAATATTGAAAATATTTATAAATTTATCTTCCAAACCTTTTTTAGATAATTGGTTCAGCAATTCGTTTGCATCTTTATCAGATGAAGAAATATTTGGTAAAATAGGTTTGGATGAACTAGGTTTAAAAGAACATCTAAATGGAAGGTTAAAATTATTTTCTAAAGCCTCAGGTAAATCTTTAAAAAGTTCAATCATGTCATCTGATGACTTGTAATAATGCTGATTTGTAAGTTTTGTTCTGTTGGCATCATTAACGTACGTTTTTTCACCAATACACATTAATGCATCGTGTGCTTCATACATATCTTGATATAAATAATAAATTTCATGCGATGCAATTATTGGTAATTCTAACTTTTTAGAAACTTTAAGATTGTAATTTTCAAAGTCTTTCTCATTTAAATCGTCATGCCTTTGAATTTCTATATAGATATTCCCTTCAAATTTTTTTTTTAGTTCAATTAATAATTTTTCAATTTCATCTACCAATCCTTTTTTAAAAAGAGTACCAAACATACATTTAATTGAACCAGTTAAAACTATAATTCCATCTGAATTATCGATTAAATCGTCTAATTCACAATGAGGACTAGTAATTTCGGAATTTCCTAAATAGGATTTAGATGAAAGTTTTATAATGTTTTTATAGCCATTATAATTTTTAGCTATTAAAGGTATTAGACCTATAAACTCTTTATGTTTGAATAATATCTGAGTTCCTATAATTGGTTGTGTACCAATTGTTGACAAATTTTCAGCAAATTCTAGAGCTCCTGATAAATTGTGTGAATCTGATAAACCTAATGATCTGATTTTATTTTTTTTACAGAAATCTTTTAGTTGATCAATTTTTATTGCACCTTCACAAATTGAATATTGTGTATGTATTTTAAATTGATTAAATATTTTATTAATTGATTCTTTCATTGATGACACTCATTTTACCACCAATCATTTTAATTTTACAATCAGCCATATTAGCAAAATATCTATTGTGGGTTGCAAAAATTATAATTCTATTTTTATTTTTAAGGTTAAATAAGATTTTAAATATTTGTTTAGCGTTTTCAAAATCTAAACTTCCAGTTGGTTCATCAGCTAGAATGATATTTGGCTCATTGATTAAAGCTCTAGCAATAGCTACTCTTTGATTTTCTCCACCTGAAAGCTCTGATGGAAAATGATCTAATCTTGATGTTAAAGCAAGTTTATTTATCAATTTTTTTGCTAATTCTATTGATTTAAATTTATTGTTTGAAATTAACAAATTTGGCATCATAACATTTTCGACTGCTGTAAAATCAGACAATAAATTTTTATCTTGATATATAATACCGATATTCTTTGATCTAATAATATCGTTCTCAATTGAACTATTTGTATCAATTTTTTTTTTATTATACTCAATATAACCAGAAGATGGTAAATCAATTAATGATAATAAATTTAATAATGTTGACTTGCCAGAGCCAGACGGTCCTACAATTGAATAAATTTTTCCTGATTCAAATTTAAAATTTATATTATTTAAAACTTTAAAAGCCTTATTTTTTTTATATTTTTTTGATAAATTATTTAATTTTAAAAAATTATTCATATTTTAAAGTTTGAATTGTATCCAATTTTGATGCTCTAGATGCTGGATAAATTGATACAATAGAAGTTGTTATTATTGAACATAGAGCAATTAGAATAATTGATTTAATATTTATTTCTGACGGTAGTGTGCTTAAAAAATAAATTTCTTCAGGAAATAGTGTAACATCAAACGAATTTGAAATAAATTTTCTAATATCTTCTATATAATATGAAAACAAAGATCCAATTAAAATACCAAATAGGGTTGCTGAAGTACCAATAATAAATCCGACAAAAAAGAAAATTTTTTTAATTGATGTATTTGATAATCCAATTGATTTTAAAATTCCTATATCTCTAGTTTTATTTTTAACTAATATTGTTAAACCAGATATTATATTAAATGCAGCCACAATTATTATTAGAGATAAGATTATAAACATAACATTTCTCTCGACTTTTAAAGCTGAAAATAAAGACTCATTTAAATCTGCCCATGTGTAGACATATGCATCTGGGTATAAAGCTAATAAATTTTGTTTATGATATTCAATATTTTTTGGATCCTTAAAATAATACTCTGTAAATCGTTTTTCTATACCTTTGTTAAAAAAATCTTCTAAGGTATTAAGATTAATGTACGCAACATTTTCATTAAATTCGCCTATACCACTATCAAATATTGAAATTACTTCAAATTTGTATTGTCTAGGAAAAGACCCAACAATTGTTTGAACACCAGATGGTGACATTATTGTTATTTCATCACCAATATCTATATTAAGTAAAAAGCTCAAATCTTTTCCAATTGAAATTGAATTATTTTTTAAATCATTTGATCCAAAATATTTTTGATTATTTGATATTTCTAGTGTCTTAAAATCATTTTTCAAATATCCTTTTAAAAGTACTCCTTTTGTATTTATTTTTGAAAGAATTACTGCTTCTCCATCATTTGATACAATGCCCTTAGCTAATTCTTTATTATTTATAAAAACTAGAGGTTTGTCGTAAGGTTTTACAACAGCATGTGCATTAAAACCTACAATTTTATTTATTAACTCTGATCTAAAACCGTTCATTACTGACATAACAATTATTAGTACAGCTACACCCAAACCAATACCAATAAAAGAAAAGATAGAGATTACATTTAAAAAGCCATCTTTTTTTCTAGCTTTTAAAAATCTAAATATAATCTCTTTTTCTAATTGTGAAATCAATTTTGTTTAGCTTTTATTATTTGTGAAGCTATATCTTCAACTTTCAACTTTTGGGTTTCTCTATCAATTTCCTTAAACTCATATAAATTTCCTTCAGATTTGCTTCCAATTATCAATTGATATGGAATTCCGATTAAATTAAATTTTTTTATTTTAGCTGAGATATTTTCGTCTGTATCATCTATGATTGTTTCTATATTTTTTGATTTTAGAAATTCATATATTTTAATAGACTTTTCTAAATTAGATTTATCATTTTTATTTATCATTGGAATAATNGCACAATCATAAGGTGCTACTGACATAGGCCATTTCATAATACCGTCTTTATCGTTATATTTTGCCTCAATTATGGCACCAACAAGTCGAGAAACACCTATTCCATATGATCCCATTTTAACAAATTCTTTTTTTCCATTAAAATCAACAGCAGCATTCATCGGTTTTGAATATTTGTCTCCAAAATAAAATA
>FUFK010049666.1_pt1 | contig 20095 bp, 18 predicted proteins | sample 1021851 | NCBI WGS metagenome assembly FUFK01 (sample SAMEA51879418, study PRJEB19060) | metagenome
CTAAGACAGTTGAGACTTTCCATCGCAAAGGAAGAAGATATTCCTGCTTACCTCATTTTTAATGATGCAGCATTAAAAGACATGGAAAAACAACGTCCAATGTCTGATGCAGAATTCCTGCTGATAGACGGGGTTGGTCGTAAAAAAATGGAAGANTATGGNTATCGNTTTATNAANGAGATCATTGCCTTCAGTAAAGATAAAAGGGAGAAAAAACCNAAAACNAAACGTTCTAAAAAGTCTAANACNTTTAAGGAAACACTGGAATTATATGATCGCGGATTGAGTATNGAGGAAATGGCAAAAGAAAAAGGTGTCTCAACAAATACGATCTACGCGCACCTAATCAAACTTTATGACGAGAAGGAGGAAATTAACCTGCATCAGTTTGTTCCAAAATCTGATCTAAAAGCGATCAAAAAAGCGAAATCTGATCTTAACGATCCTAATTCATTAAAAAAATATTTCGACCATTTTGAAGCAGCCATTCCATATGAAACGATCAAACTAGGTTTAAAGATCATCGCTGATAAATAGATTGCTAATCGAATTCCAGTTTTCTAAGNATTAATCCAGATGCCGGGGCGATAAAATCCATTTGTAAATGCGGGGTATCTGGCCTTAAGCTTTCTTCAATTTGATCAAGACTTAATTCTCCACGTCCTACCTGAATAAGCGCTCCCATCATTAAACGAACCTGATGGCGTAAAAAACCTGATGCGTGAATATGAAAGATATAGGAATTTTCAGGAAAGAAATTTGCAGTATAAAGCGTATTTTTAACCACTTCAGATCTTAACATCTCACGCTCAAAAGTGCTATTTTCAGATACTCTTACGCAGTAGTTCTTAAAGTTATGCCTACCTTGATAGAGCTTAGCGGCTTCTTTCATTTTTTCAATGTCGAGGTCTTCCTGGAAATTAGCCATAAAAGGTGCACAAAATGGATGGAATTTCTCACCAACGCTAAACAAATAGGCATATTCCTTCGTTTTCGAATCCTGTATGATATTGAATTTATCATCTACTTCTTCAATACTTAAAGCTCGAATATCCTGTGGTAGATTTTTATTTAATAGTATAAGGAATTCCTGAAGATCTTCCAGAGGTTCATGATCAAGAAACAATTCAAATGCCGACTCCTCTGCAGATACCATAGCATCTGTACGACTGGTTCCAAGAATCTTATATTTTGCATCTGGCATGATCCAGCCAAATGTTTTAGTGATAAGTCCTTCAACAGTTTTNACATCAGGCTGTTTTTGCCATCCATGTAAACGGTAGCCTAAATACTGTACTTTGATAAAATAAAAGAATCTTTTCCTGAACAAACGCTTGATTTTCCAGCAAAGATATCCAAAATGAACCGCATTCCTAGTTACTCAAAGATTCAAGAGCTTCAGGTTTCAGAGATTTCAGTAATTATATTTAAATTGTAGTCCTGATAGGATTTTTCAGAATAAACCTATCAAAAAATTATTTGGCTTCTAATCCCTTCGGAAGAATTTAGAAGGAGTAAGTGTGCTAAAATAACCTGAAGATCAACATTGAAATTAAACCAATCCTCAAAGTATAGAATATGAAAAACTACCTTTTAGTTCTTATTGTTTTTATTACGTTCTCCAATGTGAATTCACAGAACCAGGATAGCATCACTGCTGAANATTACGCAAATGCTGAAAAGTTCTTAAGTTACAATACTAATAAAAAGATTTACCGGAGCTACGTTTATCCACAATGGCTGGAAAATGGAGATTTCTGGTATCGGGTTACNACCCGGGATGGTTCCGAGTTCGTTCTGGTTAAAAGTAAAACTGGTGCCAAAACCACTTTTACTTCCAAAGAAGAATTACTNGCAAACATTGAATCAGGTTCCGAAGAAAATGGAAGGTATTCGCGTATAGAAGTTGCTTCGCCAGATGGAAATAAATTAGCTTATATCAAGGACTGGAACTTATGGATCAAAGATGCTGTTACTGGTGAGGAGACACAATTAACTAAAGACGGAATCGAAAATTATGGTTATGCCACAGATAATGCCGGTTGGAGAAAAAGTGATAAGCCAATCCTGCTATGGTCTCCGGACTCTAAAAAGATCGCAACTTTTAGACAGGACCAGCGTCATGTAAGCGATATGTACCTTGCTTCAACTAAAGTTGGGGCGCCAGAACTTCAGCAGTGGAAATATCCGCTTCCGGGTGATGAAAAGGTAATACAGATCGAGCGTATTATTATAAATACAGAAAATTCAGAGATTATTCCATTAAAAATTCCGCAGGATCCAAGAAGAGGAACTCTTTGCGATGACATTAGTTGCTCTGGAGCTTTCGATGATAACCAGTGGAGCGAGGATTCCAAGGAACTGGCATTTGTTTCAACTTCAAGAGACCATAAAATAGCAAAGTTCAGAATTGCCAATGCAACTACGGGAGAAGTTCGTGAAGTTTTTGAAGAAAAAGTAGATACTCAGTATGAGTCTGGACAGGGGAGCATTAACTGGAAATATTTCCCTGAAAGCAGTGAGATCATCTGGTATTCTGAGAGAGATGATTGGGGTCACTTATATCTTTACGATTCTAATACCGGGAAACTTAAGAACCAGATTACTAAAGGTGAATTTGTTGTTACTGAAGTTTTAAAATTTAACGCTGAAGATCGTATGATCTATTTTATGGCAAATGGGAAGGATCAATCTATGGATCCCTATTTTGCTCAATTCTACAGTATTCGATTTGATGGCAAAAGATTACAGAATCTTACTCCTGAAGATGCTAATCATAGAATAAGCATCTCTCCAGATTCGAAGTATTTTGTAGATAATTATTCCAAACCAGATACTCCTAACAAGGCAGTCCTCAAAAAAATAAATGGAAAACAAATTACCGAGCTGGAGAAAGCAGATATAACAGATCTGGAAGCGGATGGCTGGAAACCTGCTAAGCGAATAAGTGTAAAGTCAAGAAGTGGAGATTGGGATCTTTATGGCCTCATGTTTACGCCAACACACTTGGATGAGAACAAATCCTATCCAGTAGTAAACTATATATATCCAGGACCTCAAGGCGGAGGCGTTGGTTCCCGTTCATTCTATCCAAGCAGGAGTGATCACCAGGCACTGGCAGAACTCGGTTTTATAGTCGTTATCATCGATGGTACCTGTAACCCGAATCGTTCAAAATCTTTTCACGATGCCTGCTACGGAAATATGGCCGATAATACACTGGAAGATCAGATAAGTGGTCTAAAGCAGTTAGCTGAAAAGCATCCTTATATGGATCTGGATCGCGTTGGAATCTGGGGGCATTCTGGTGGTGGATTTGCCACTGCAGCTGCACTCTTTAACTATCCCGAATTCTATAAGGTAGGTATTTCTGAATCTGGAAACCATGATAACCGTAATTATGAGGATGACTGGGGCGAGCGTTATATAGGTTTATTGCGCAAAGATGAAGATGGTAGTTCAAATTATGCAAAACAAGCCAACCAGAACATGGCAGAGAATCTGGAAGGTAAATTGCTTCTGGCGCATGGTGCAATGGATGATAATGTACCACCTTATAATACATATCTGGTGGTTGATGCCCTTATTGAAGCCAATAAGGATTTCGACCTGATAATTTTTCCTCATGCGCGTCATGGCTTCGGAAAAGATTCGTATTATATGATGAGAAGACGCTGGGATTATTTTGTGGAACATTTGATGAATGCCACTCCCCCGCAGAATTATGAATTGGGACCAAAATCTTAAAAAATGCAACCAAAGATAAAAGAAATTGACGCTGTTAAACTTGCTGGCATAAGCAAGGAAACCAGTATGGCAAATGATAAGACAGAAGTACTCTGGAAACGTTTTATGAGCATTAAAGTAAAGACACCATCTCTGGCGAATCGGGATCTGTATTCTGTAGAACAATATAAAAAAGCATTTTTAAAAGGCGAATTCGATCCTCAAACAAAATTTGAAAAATGGGCCGCTGTTGAGGTAGATGATTATACAGAATTGCCTGAAGGTCTAGAAAAACTTGAGCTGGAAGGCGGACTTTATGCCGTTTTCAGACATCGTGGAACCGCACAAAACTTTGCCGGAACCGCGAAATATATCTTTGAGGACTGGCTTCCAAAATCTGAATATCAGCTTGATCACCGCCCCCACTTTGAGATCATGGGAAGTGATTATAAAGGACCAGATGATCCTGAATCTCTCGAAGATATTTACATCCCGATTAGTCCAAAATAGCCATACGTTCTATGCTATCCAATACTTCGGAAGTAGACCTTTTAAGTCAGTTTACAGGATTTTTACAAACGCCGGATATCAGAAATAAATATGATTCTGAAATACCAGTTTTCGAATTTCCTGAAGTAGATATCACTGAGGAATTAATAGCTGAACTTGAAAAGATTGATCACCCCAGGAATTCAGTTTTAGGGAAAAGAATGGAAAGTTTTTTTGAAATAGCCATTAAATTTTCCAATCGCTACGAACTTATTGCTTCCAATATCCAGGTCAATCAAGAAAAGATTACCCTGGGAGAGCTTGACTTTTTACTCTACGATCATCAAAATAATAAACCTTTACATGTGGAGCTGGTTTATAAGATCTATATTCTGGATCCGGAAGTAGGTCAAAATGAGAAAATGNTNATAGGTCCCAACAGGAAAGATTCTTTTCTGGAAAAAATGGAGAAGATCACTACTAGGCAGTTACCGTTATTAAAGCATCCAGAAACTCAGATCTATCTTAAGAAATACGATCTGAGCCTGGAAGAAATAGAGCAACAAATATGCTTTAAGGCTCAGTTATATTCTAATGATCCTAATGCTACGTTGCAAGATGGTCAATATTTTAGCCTTCAGGAATTTCAGCAACTGGAAAAAAATAATGCATTGTTCTATGCTCCTAAGAAAAATTTATGGAGCTCAAAGCCGGAATCCTGTAATCAATGGCATTCGTATTCTGATCTAATGGAAGAAATTTTCGGGCTTTTTCAGAAGAAAAAATCACCACTGATCTGGATGAAGCATGAGGATCGTTTTTCAAGGTTTTTTGTAGTATGGTGGAAATGATACTCGCTTTATCCATGTTTGAAAATATAGATCTGTTCTATTTGCTTATTCTCTTCCTGGCAGGAATTGTAGCATTTGTTATTTCAACGATCTCAGGTGGTGGTGGCGCATTAGTTCTTGTACCATTTCTCAACTTTCTAATTGGAACTCCACAAACACCGCCTGTATTAAATCTGGGTACTTTTATTGGCAGACCTGCCCGACTTATCCTATTCTGGAAACATATTAACTGGCAGGTTTTCTGGTATTACGTACCTCCCGCTCTACTTGGAGCTTTACTCGCCGGTTGGTTTTTTACTCGAATCAATGCTGGCTGGTTACAAATTCTGGTCGGAATATTTTTGATAAGTACAGTTTTTCAATATCGCTTCGGAAAGAAAGAACGATCATTTCCTGTTAGATTATGGTACTTCATACCACTGGGGTTTATAGTTTCTATTCTGGGAACTGTAATTGGTGCGCTAGGACCTGTTCTCAATCCTTTTTATCTGAATCTGGGGCTGGATAAAGAAGAGCTGATCGCGACCAAAACTGCGAACTCATTCTTCCTCGGTATCGCACAAATTAGCAGTTATACCTTCTTCGGACTTCTTTATACCGAATTATGGATCTACGGAATTGCCTTAGGACTTGGAGCGGTNATAGGAAATATCATNGGAAAAAGATTCCTGAGTAGTATGAAGAGTTCAAGCTTCCGGAAGCTACTGATCATTCTGATGGTCGTTAGCGGGATTTTATTGATCTACAATCAGCTGAAATAATTAAAATTGATAGCTTTGCAGCTCAATTCACTTCTATGCGTCCCGAATACAAGGCAGTTAAGGCATCCTATTTTAGTATAGCGGGAAATGCGTTATTAGCAATAGCTAAAGCAGTTACTGGAATATTTGGCAACTCTTATGCGTTAATTGCAGATGCCATAGAATCCACCACCGATGTTTTTTCTTCTTTCCTTGTTCTTTTAGGTATTCGCTATGCTAACAAACCTGCTGACGAAAATCATCCTTACGGGCATGGGAAAGCAGAACCTCTTATTACGTTCATGGTTGTTGGTTTTCTGATTGTCTCAGCCACGATCATTGCTTATGAAAGTATTGAAAACATACAGACCCCTCACGAAGTTCCTGAACCCTACACACTCATAGTTCTCGCGGTCATCATTATTATTAAAGAATTATCCTATAGGTTCGTTTCCAAAAAAAGCGATGAAACAGATAGTTCTGTTCTTAAAGCAGATGCGTGGCACCATAGAAGTGACGCTATTACATCATTTATGGCTTTTGTTGGGATAAGTATAGCTCTGATAATGGGTGATGGATATGAAAATGCTGATGACTGGGCGGCGCTTTTTGCTTCAGGATTTATTCTGTTTAATGCCTACCTTATACTTAGACCGGCTCTAGGAGAAGTAATGGATGAGCATCGTTACGAGGATATTGAAATGGATATTAGAAGCGCCGCACTGGGAGTTCCAGGAGTGGTAGAAACAGAGAAATGTTACGTACGCAAGACAGGTATGACCTACCACATAGATCTACACATTGCTGTGGATGCGAATATCACCGTTAAAGAGGGTCATGATATTGCGCATGAAGTCAAGGACCAGGTCCTGGAAAATGTTCCCCAGGTCGCAGATGTGCTAATCCACGTAGAACCAGACGATGAACTTTAAGCTAGTTCACAATATTTTGAGACTAATTAAGAAAGATTTAGTAGTAAGGACGGGGCTTTCGCTTTGAAGTGTTTCACAATAAACTTACCTTTTAACTACCAAAAAATATAAAGATATGTCTATGATAAATGAAAAGGAATTCAAGGAGCTAGCAAACTTTAAAAATGACACTTGTGTGTCTATTTTCATTCCAACACAACGTGGTGGAAAAGAAGTTTTAGAACAGAAAAATCTCAAGCATTTACATTCACTTTGGACTGAAGCAAGCAAAAAACTTTCAGCTCAGGGAATTGATAAAAGTAAATTAGATACAATGTCTAAGAAGTTTGAAGAACTTCTGGATGACAAAGATTTTTGGAGACACCAGTCAGATGGACTTGCAGTTTTCGCTGCTCCAGATTATTTCAAAACTTTCAGTCTTCCTGTAAATTTTGAAGCTTACACGTATATTTCCGAAGAATTTTATGTGAAACCATTAATACCGGCAATGAACGGTGATGGTAAATTCCATGTACTATCCTTACAGATAAGTGATGTGCAGTTATATGAAGCCAGTAAATATTCTATAACTCCAATAGATATCGATGATCTTACACCTTCAGAACTTGAAGAACGTGTAGGTTATGATTATAAAGAAAAAGCTCTGCAATTTAGAACGCAGGGAGCTGGAGGAGAAAAAACTCAGTTTCACGGTCACGGAGGTAGTGATAGAGATGAAAAAGATGAAATCAAACAATTTTTTCGTGCGGTCGATCAAGGGCTTCAAAATTATCTAAATAAGGAAAAATTACCATTGATCGTTTACTGTCAGGACTATCTATTTTCAATTTACAAAGAGGCTAATACCTATAACCACCTTGTGGATGAAGTCATAGATGGGAATCCGAATGACTCAGATCTTCTGGGAGTACATGAAAAGTCCCTGAAAATCGCAGAAAAATTTCTGGATAAGGATCGCGACAGCAAGCTTGAGAAATATAAAGAACAAAGTCAAACTGAGAATACCTCTTCTGCACCAAGTGATATCATGTCGGCAATACACCAGGGAAGAATCGATACGTTGTTTGTTGAAAATCGAGCCGAAATATGGGGAACTTACGACGAAGATCAGATGAAAATAGAGATTGATGATGAGCAAACCAGCGAAAACACCTCTCTTATGAATCTGGCGGCGAAGAAAACCATTGAAATGGGTGGAAACGTTTATTTAATCCAGGATTATTTAATGCCTGAAAAAGAATCTAAAATGAATGCGCTATTCAGATTCTAAAAATTTTAAAAAATAATAGAGCCCGGAAACATTTTCCGGGCTTTTTTATTCTCACTTCTTAGCAAAAACTGAATTTAGCCTTAACTTTATCCAACCAAACCAGAAAAATGGATACAAACTTAGCCGTGCTCATTGATGGAGATAATATTCCTTCAGCACATATAAAAGAAATGATGGAAGAGATTGCCAAATACGGTAATCCTACGATCAAAAGAATATACGGAGACTGGACCAAACCTCACCTGAACAAGTGGAAAAGTGTACTTCTTGAAAATGCCATACAACCAATTCAGCAATATGGATATACCCAGGGAAAGAACGCTACAGATTCTGCAATGATCATCGATGCCATGGACATCCTCTACTCTAATAAAGTTGATGGCTTCTGTCTGGTTTCGAGTGATTCAGATTTTACACGTCTTGCAACCAGACTTCGTGAAGCTAGCATGAAAGTTATTGGTATTGGTGAAAAAAAGACTCCAGATCCGTTCATTGTTGCCTGCGATAAGTTCATCTATATTGAAATCCTGAAGAATAATTCTAAGGAGAATGAAAATGAGAATGATAAGGCAAAAACCAAGGAGAGTAAAAAACAGAATGTAGACAAGATCACTCCAAAAGTGGTCCGACTTATTTCACAAACGATTTCTGATGTTGCCGATGAAGATGGCTGGGCGTTCCTTGGAGATGTTGGAAGTTTACTTCAGAAAAAACAACCAAATTTTGATTCGCGTAACTATGGTTTTCAGAAGCTGACTCCAATGATAGATTCTATTGAAAAGTTTGAAATAGAATCCAGAGAGAATTCCAATTCCCGTTTTAAGCTTATATATGTTCGAAATAAATAGATGCTAATGCGGAATATTAAGAAATTACATAAGGCCGAATATCGCCCTATCGGGGATCTTAAGACCTGGTCTCCTATGCCAACCAGGGAGTTGCAAATGTTGGATCCTTTTATTTTCTTAAATCATCATGGTCCTCAAACCTATATTGCGAACAACCAGGGATTGCCGTTTGGCCCGCATCCTCATCGTGGTATGGAAACCGTTACTTTTATAATTGATGGTGATATCATGCATAAGGATACCGGTGGCCATAAAAGTGTAATTGAAGCTGGAGGTGTGCAGTGGATGACTGCCGGAAGCGGACTCTTACATGCCGAAGTTTCTTCAGAAGAATTTAAAAAGAATGGTGGTGACCTTGAGATCCTTCAATTATGGGTGAATCTTCCTCAAAGACTGAAGATGATGCAACCACAATATAAAGGACTTCAGAAGGAGCAGATCTCCGTATGGGAAAATGATGAAAAATCTATTAATGCTCAGGTCGTATCAGGAAATTTCAAAGGAATTCGTGGAGCTTTTGATACTCCAACTTCCGTTGATCTCGCTGTGGTACACTTTAATGCAAACACGACACTAGAGTTGGAAATTCCAAGAGATGAAACGATCTTCTTTTATGTAATTTCTGGAGAACTAAATGTAAATGATATCTTGGTGCCTGCCTTACATTTGGCTGAATTCTCCAATAATTCTGAAATTGTGAACATCAGTGCTTCAGTACAAAGTAAACTATTGATTGGTCATGCCAAACCATTAAATGAAAATGTTGTTTTTGGAGGGCCGTTCGTAATGAATTCTGAAGATGAAATCAGGCAGGCTTATGATGATTTTCATTCTGGAAAAATGGGTAGCTGGGATTAGTTTAATTTCAAATTTTTTCCGGTTCAATCTATCTTATTAAGCTGAAGTGTCCGGTCAAGCTAACTTCGCCATTTTGGATCAGACTAAACCAGTATTCTCCAGCGGGCAAATCTACATTTTCAAACTTACCGTTCCACCTGGCATTCTTAGGATCCAACACGGTATATAACTTACCATACCTGCTATAGATTTGCACGACATAATCTGCAGATATTCCACGAATAGTCCAGGTATCATTAACACCATCACCGTTTGGAGTAAAGAAATGATCATATCCAAATATGGATAATTCTTTCGAAATCAAACTGCAAGCCTTGGTATCTCGAACATATACCGTATGATTTTCAGGCGAAACATTACTAAAGTTCGAACTTTGCTGAAATTGTCCGGTATCATCCAGCGAATATTCATAGGTTGCATTTCCGGTGATATCAACCTCTACCTCGTATCCATTAGTAAGGTTCCTTATATTCACATCCCGAATGATAGCTGTTTCTATAAAGTTAACTTCGAAGTATCTTGAACTTACACAGGAATTTTGATTTGTAACTTCTACTCTGTAATTTCCTGGTTGAGAAATGTAAATTTTCGAGGATGACTGCGGAAGTTGCTCCTCTTCGTAAAACCATTCAATTGAAAAATCTTCTGAAGCATTCGAGTCCATACCAGAATCAAGCAACAATTGTTCTTCATTAGCATTGCATAAACTTAATACCAAATCTTCCGGAAGTTCAGCCACACCCGCATTTTGAATGGGTAAAACCGCAAATCCTAAGCAAGCTTCTTCGTCAAGAAGTTTCACGTATAGCTTTTCCTGCTCTAATTCCGAAAATGAAAGGTCTGTCAATATTTCAGAATTCTCATTCAAGGCATCATCTTTACTTAAGTAAATTTGGAAGTCGGAAGCATTATTATTTTGTTCAAAAAGATGATCTCTAAGCTCGTTGATTTGTAACTCAGCATCACCAGATCCTACAGTTGAACAAATTATGAAAGCGTTCAAAATGGTTTCAGAAGCTATAGTAAGTTTTATCTCTGCGATTTCAGAACATCCAAAACCATCATGAACAGTCCCGTAAACGATTGCCGCAGCAGAACTGTAATTTTCAGGGTCGGTGATCTGATTAACTCCTTTTTCAGCATCTGCCTTATTCATGAAAAATTCTTCTACCACCGTTCTCTGACTCGGATTTAAAATTTGGGAAACACTTTCAAGCAAGTTGAAACGGGCACTTTCTGTATCAGAAAAACCACATGCGACAAGTTCTGCCGGGCTATAATCTATTTGAGGATAATATTCTATTATCGCGTTACCCTGCGCAATGCAGCCTTCCGTAGAAGTTAATTTAATTGAGTATTCACCTGGTGAGGTTACAAGAAGTTGATTCTCTGTCTCATCCTGCAATCGATTACCATCTCTGTACCACTCGACCTGATCTCCAGTTGCTGTAGCCGGCGTAAGTAATAAACTTTCACCATGGCAAATAGCATCGTTATTCTGAATCAATCGATCTGGCCCTAGATCTGCACTGGATCGAAAACTTCCGGCTTCCAGGAATACTGCAGAATCATATTTATCATTGATATCGTCAGCGATTACTAGCTTCACATGGTAGGTTTCACCAGGGATGACATCTGCGACAGCATTCAAAACTTTCGTCTGACCATCGAAAATCGTTTCAGCATCAAAATTAAAGCGATCAAAATAAGCTTCGTTCACGGCCGGACAATTATCAGATATAAAAGGATGAACGGTCGTATTCAAAATAGGAGTTTGGGTACCCGGAACTACTGCAAGGTTTTCATATGTAGTTTCATCTGCCTTCCGAATGAAAAAGGCAAAAGCATCAGAAAAATGACAAGTCACCGAATTATCAAACTGATATTCTTCAGAAGCAAAAAGATAGCGAAAAATAATGCCGGCCACATTAGGCACAAAATCAAATTCTATAACCGTGGCGTTATAGGAGTCGATATTAAGTTCTTCCTCTAACTGACTATCACCATCCCAAGCGGGATGAAAATCATTTGCAAGGTTGGAAGTAGGTTCTGTAATAGTTTGTAGCTTTCCCGTGCTTATAACCAGACCAGCACTAATTGGAAATCCTGTTCCTGCTGCGTCAAAATATCCAAAACTTTTGCTGCCATCTGAAAAATTTGCTCCGGAAACATTGNTCACAACCACCTCTGTAATNCAGTCACTTTGAATTAGTACATCTTCAATAAGTTCCTGTGCAGTATATCNATCCTGATCGACCTGAATGCTTTGAGAAAAACTCAGTGCAGGCAGTAACAATAGCAGGATCAATTTTCTCATCAATGTCTTGAACTAAATCCTAATGTCTCTTCTTGAGAACTTTTACAATATCCTCAAGTCCATAACCTTTGGCTTTGAGTAAGATCATATAATGAAACAACAGATCTGCGCTTTCATTCAGGAAAAGTTCTTCGTCACTATCCTTGGCTTCAATAACCACTTCTACAGCTTCTTCACCAACCTTTTGTGCGATCTTATTGAGCCCTTTATCGAACAAAGAAACCACATAACTATTCTCATTTTCCTGTCTGTTTTCCTTAGGTGTCTCACTCAGTTTCTTCCTGCTGGATATAATTCCTTCCAATTCTGAAAGAAAACCATATTCGGTAGCGTTTTCCTCAGCCCAGCAAGTGTCGGTTCCTTTATGGCAAACAGGTCCTTCAGGGCGAACTTTGATNAGTAAAGTATCNTTATCACAATCAAGTTTTATAGANACCAGGTTNAGAAAATTTCCACTTTCCTCACCTTTGGTCCATAGTCTCTGCTTCGTTCTNCTGAAAAAGGTCACTTTTTTGGATTCNTTGGTTTTCAGNTATGCTTNCTCATTCATNTACCCAAGCATCAANACCTTTCCAGTANCCTGATCCTGAATGATNGCAGGAACGAGTCCGTCNTTATTTTTATTAAAATCGATATCCATAATATTATATTCTTACCGGAATTCCGGAATTTTTAAGACTGTTTTTTAGATCTGAAATTTCAATTTCTTTAAAGTGAAAAACGCTTGCAGCCAGAGCGGCATCTGCTTTACCTTCCTTAAAGGTATCTTCAAAATGCTGAATATTTCCTGCACCTCCAGAGGCAATGATAGGAATATTCAATTCTTCTGAAAGTCTGGCTAATGCTTCATTGGCAAAACCATTCTTTGTACCATCGTGATCCATGGAAGTGAACAGGATCTCTCCAGCCCCACGGCTTTCTACTTCCTTAGCCCATTCAAAAAGATCCAGTTCTGTTGGAACCTTTCCTCCAACCAGGTGCACCGTCCATTTGCCATCAATATTTTTAGCATCTATAGCAACCACAACACACTGACTCCCAAATTTGTNTGATAATTGATTAATAAGATCAGGATTCTTTACTGCGGAAGAGTTTATAGACACTTTATCTGCACCATTCTTNAGAAGTATGTCTACATCTTCTACGGAAGAAATTCCGCCACCTACAGTAAATGGAATATTAAGCTGCTCTGCTACATCAAGAACAAGTTTCGCCAGCGTTCTTCTCTTTTCTTCAGTAGCAGAAATATCCAGGAACACCAATTCGTCTGCGCCTTTTTCAGCATAAGCAGCGGCNAGTTCTACAGGATCACCAGCATCACGCAAGTCAATAAAATTGACGCCCTTTACCGTTCGGCCATTTTTAATATCCAGACAGGGAATTATTCTTTTTGTAAGCACAGGTCTTAAATTTCAAGGTTTTTGAGTAGTTCTTAGTTAAGTGGTCTACTCCTATTCGTTTTCTAAAATATAATTTTCAAGTTGTTTCAGACTAATACGATTCTCATAGATCGCTTTTCCTATGATCACGCCTTCGCAACCAAGTTCCTGCAGTTTCGAAAGTTCATCGAAATGAGATATTCCACCAGAAGCGATCAATTTAATATCTTTAGTTTCGTCCAGAATCTCAGCATAAAGATCAAAAGANGGACCTTCAAGCATTCCNTCNTTNCTNATATCTGTACAGATCACATATTTGATACCTTCAGTTTCNAANTTCTGAATAAANGGAATNACNTCCTGTTTGGATTCTTCCAGCCAACCTGAAACCGCGATCTTTTTGTTCCTGGCATCTGCTCCAAGAATGATCTGTTCAGCTCCAAATTTGGTAAGCCANGANNTNAANATCTCCGGATCTTTTACCGCGATACTCCCGCCTGTGATCTGGTTCGCACCACATTCAAAGGCGATCTCCAGATCTTTATCTGTTTTAAGACCTCCACCAAAATCTACTTTTAAAGAAGTTTTTGAGGCAATGGATTCCAGAATTTTATGATTAACGATATGACTGGATTTAGCTCCATCGAGATCTACCAGGTGAAGATATTTGATGCCATGAGCTTCAAAGGATTTCGCCACTTCCAGAGGATCCTCATTGTATATTTTCTTTGTGTTGTAATCTCCTTTAGAGAGTCTTACACATTTGCCGTCGATAATATCNATCGCAGGGATAATTCGCATANTATAANTTCAAAAAGTTCNTTAATATCTGTTCTCCGGTTTTACTGCTTTTTTCAGGGTGGAATTGTACACCGTAAAAATTATTCCTGTTTAAAGCAGTTGAATAATCAACACCGTAATTCGTTCTGGCAATTTCATCGCTGCATTCCGGAACATAATAGCTATGCACCAAGTAAACATATTCTTCTGCAGAAACATTTTCAAAAAGTTTACCTTCCAGTTCGGTAATGGTATTCCAACCAATTTGAGGCACCTTTAGATCTGCATTAAATTTCTTCACTTCAGCATCGAAGATACCTAATCCCGTAGTATTTCCTTCTTCCGAAGATTTACACATCAACTGCATTCCCAGGCAAATTCCAAGTACCGGTTGTTTCAAATCTGGAATGAGCTTGTCTAAACCAGTGGATCGCAACATTCTCATGGCGCTACCAGCTTCTCCAACCCCAGGAAAAATAACTTTATCAGCATTTTGAATTTCTTCGGCATTACTGGAAAGAACAGCTTCAAAACCCAGTCTCTGAACAGCAAATTTTATAGACTGGATATTTCCTGCCCCATAATCGATAATCGCAATTTTCATTATAGCATTCCTTTTGTAGATGGAAGGATCATTTTTTCTGTATCTCGTTTAACCGACATTTTTATCGCTTTGGCAAAGGCTTTAAATATTGCCTCGATCTTATGATGTTCGTTCGATCCTTCAGCTTTGATATTTAAATTAGCTCTGGCGCCATCTGTAAAAGACTTAAAGAAGTGAAAGAACATTTCCGTAGGCATTTTACCGATCATTTCGCGTTTGAACTCTGCTTCCCAAACCAGCCAGTTTCTACCACCAAAATCAATAGCAACCTGGGCAAGACAATCGTCCATTGGCAAACAGAAGCCATATCGTTCCATTCCGAGCTTATTTCCAAGTGCTTTATTGAACACTTCACCCAGGGCAATGGCTGTATCCTCGATGGTATGGTGTTCATCCACTTCCAGATCACCCTTTACCTGGATCGTAAGGTCCATTTGTCCATGCCTGGCTAATTGATCCAGCATATGATCAAAAAAGTCGATACCGGTACTAATATCACTTTTCCCGGTACCATCCAGGTTTAGATCGATCTTAATATCTGTCTCATTCGTTTTTCTCTCGATCCCGGCTGTACGATCCTTAAGTTTTAAAAATTCATAGATTTCCTTCCACGAAGCCGTTTTTAAGGCAATATGCTGANTTACTTCTTCTTTATCTTTNGAAATTTCNTCTGCAGCCAGATCTTCATGCGTATCTATAAAGATGCCTTTNCCTCCAAAGTTCATGGCAAANTCCATATCTGTAAGCCTGTCCCCGATCATAAATGATTGCTGAAGNTNATATTCNTTATTNNNTAAATATTTCTCTTCCAGCANTCCGGTATTGGGTTTNCGGGNNTTCGCATTGTCTTTNGCAAACGTNCGATCNATCAANTGTTCTGAAAATTTTACGCCTTCGCTTTCAAAAGTTCTGGTAATAAAATTTTGATAAGGCCAGAAATCTGATTCAGGGAAGCTGTCGGTTCCAAGTCCGTCCTGATTGGTAACCATCACCAATTCATAATCCAGTTCTTTGGCTATTTTATTCAGGTAAGTAATCGCCTGGGGGTAAAAAACAAGCTTTTCGATACTGTCGATCTGGTAATCTTCAGGTTCGTGGATAAGAGTTCCATCGCGATCTATAAACAATATTTTTTTCATGATTCTAATTCTTTGAAGGCCTTGAGTAAATTCTGATTTTCTGATGCTGTTCCTACCGTAATTCGAAGACAATTTTCGCAAAGAGGCTGCTTGCTTCTATTTCTTACGACAATACCTTTACCGATCAATTCCATATATCTTTGATCTGCATCATCCACCTTTATGAGTAAAAAATTGGCATCTGAAGGAAATATCTTCGTAACATATTCTAGCTGAAGTAACTGTTTAGATAATATATTCCTTTCATTCTTAATATCAATGACTTGCTGTTTTATATCTGAATAATTCTGAAGACCTTTGATTGCTCTCTGCTGCGTTAATTCATTTACGTTGTATGGAGGCTTGATCCTGTTCAGAATTTTAATGATTTCTGCTGAAGCGAATAGCATTCCCAACCTGATCCCGGCCATTCCGAAGGCTTTGGAGAAAGTTTGAGTAATGATAAGATTTGGATATGTATCAAGCGATTGAGACCATCCTGCAANGTCTGAAAAGTCTATATANGCTTCGTCGATCACAACCAGACCATTAAANGATTCTAAAAGTTTCTTTACCAGTTCAGCATTGAAAGAATTTCCAGAAGGGTTATTTGGAGAGCACAAAAACAATAATTTAGTATTTGNGTCTACAGCTTNCAGGATCGCTTCCACATCAGGTTCAAATTCTGAAGTTAGCAGCACTTCACGATTTTCAACATTATTAATTTCAGAAAGCACCTTGTACATTCCGTAAGTTGGTGGTAAGCTTATAACATTATCCGTTNNAGGNTCACAGAATGCCCTGAATATGAGATCCAGAACTTCATCACTCCCATTCCCAAGCAACATTTGTTTTTCAGAAACCTGCTTAATTTCTGANATTTTGGATTTNAAAAGNATTTGCTGTGGATCCGGATATCGATTNANTCCNTTTTCATATGGATTTTCATTCGCATCCAGAAATATCATCGCCTCGCCATCAGTCTTATATTCATCCCTGGCAGATGAATATGGCAGAAGATTTTTCACGTTATCCCTTACGAGATTATTCAGATCGAAATTCATTATTGGTTCAGTGATTTTAATCTTAGAGTTACAGCATTTTTATGAGCCTGTAATCCTTCAGCTTCTGCCATTAATTCAATCGCAGGGCCAATATTTTTAATTCCTTCTTCTGTAACTTTCTGATAAGTGATCTGCTTCATAAAACTATCAAGATTCACCCCGCTATATTGTTTTGCATAACCATTGGTTGGTAANGTGTGATTCGTACCTGAAGCATAATCACCGGCACTTTCCGGAGCATAATTCCCAATAAAAACAGATCCTGCATTCACAATATTTTCCACAAAATAATTCTCATTGGNTGAACATACTATAAAATGCTCTGGTCCATACTCATTAATTAGATCCAACGCTGTCTCTTCAGTTTCTACCAGAATAAGTTTGGAGTTTTCAATCGCCTGCTGTGCAATGGCCTTTCGAGGCAATTCATTAAGCTGCTTCTCTAGTTCATCACTTACCATCTCGAGCATTTTTTCTGAAGTGCTTACCATAATCACCTGACTATCCACGCCATGTTCTGCCTGGCTCAATAGATCTGAAGCAACAAAAGCCGAATTCGCTGAATCATCTGCATATACTAGCAGTTCTGATGGTCCAGCAGGCATATCTATCGCTACCTGGTATCTTGTAGCCAGCTGCTTTGCCACGGTAACAAATTGATTCCCTGGCCCAAAGATCTTATAAACTTTGGGTACAATTTCGGTACCAAAGGTCATTGCTCCAATCGCCTGGATTCCACCAATTTTAAAAACCTGTGTTACTCCGCANAATTTCGCNGTATATAAAACTGCAGGNTTTACGTTTCCATTCTTATCCGGCGGTGTACAGAGTACAATCTCCTCGCAACCGGCAATATTTGCTGGAGTTGCCAGCATCAAGATAGAGGAAAATAAAGGTGCAGTTCCTCCTGGAATATAAAGTCCTACTTTCTGTATCGCCTTTTTTTCCTGCCAGCATTTTACTCCATTCATAGTTTCCACAACAACTCTTTCAGTTCTCTGTGCTGCATGAAATATTTCGATGTTCTTTTTAGCCAGTGCTATCGCCTCTTTTAATTCCTGAGAAATTTCATCTGAAGCTGCATTCATTTCAGAAGCCGAAACCTTAAACGTATCCAAGTCGATTCCGTCGAAAGCTTGCGTATATTTTCGAACTGCCGTATCTCCCGTAAGCCTGATCTCATCAAAAACTTTGTGCACCGTTTGCTCAATGTCGGCAACCGTTTGAGTTGGTCGCTTTAAAATTTCGTTCCACTTAGATCTGTCAGGATTGTTGATCGTATTCATCATTGTAAATTAAAGTACCATAGTTTCTATTGGTGCTACCAGAATTCCTTCAGCACCATTACTTTTCAGTTCATCAAGAACTTCCCAAAACCTATCTTCATTGATCACGGTATGGATCGAACTCCAGCCCTTCTCTGCCAAAGGTAAAACAGTTGGGCTTCTCATCCCGGGAAGCAGGCTAATAATCTTTTCCAATTTANCATCAGGAGCATTCAGTAGAATATACTTTGAAGTTCGCGCATTCAGTACAGATTTTAATCTGAATTGCAGTTTTTCAAGTATTTCCTTGCGCTCTTCAGTAATCTTAGGAGAAATCGCTAATACCGCTTCACTCTTCAGCATTACTTCAACCTCCTTAAGTCCATTTTTGAAAAGTGTACTTCCACTGGACACAATATCGCAAATTGCATCTGCAAGCCCAATATTAGGAGCAATTTCAACAGAACCATTAATAATATGAAGATCGGNAGAGATACCTTTCTCCTGCAAATAGTCTTTCACCGTGTTTGGATAGGAAGTGGCGATTTTGAGTCCGTCAAGNTCNTTNATANTGTTGTATTTAAANGACTTAGGNACCGCGAGGGAAACTTTNCACTTNGAAAAACCAAGTTTCTCTCCTNTNATAATATCTTTTCCCTTCTCGATAAGTACATTCTCGCCAATAATGGCAACATCTACCACACCGTCCCTCAAATATTGAGGAATATCACCATTACGCAAATACATCACTTCTAATGGAAAATTTCTCGATGATGCTTTTAGCTGCTCTTTCCCATTATCAATGGAAATACCCGCATCTTTTAAAACCTTGATAGAATCTTCAAAAAGTCTTCCTGACTTCTGTACTGCGATTCTTAATTTTTGCTGACTCATAATTTAGTTAATATTAGGAATAAAAAAACCCGCTTGATTTCTCAAACGGGTTATGATATTATAGTTAGTGTTACAACATATCAAATTTACCTCGCTTGAGCGTGGAGTAAAAAATGATGATGATGTACATTAAAATTCTTCATTGTGATGCCAAAGCTAAATAAAAATCTGAATTATAAAACCAGTTTTTTAATTTTTAATATTTGTTTATTAATTGTCACCAAGAATAATAGGCATTCCACCTTCACCAGATCCAATGACAACCACTTTACTATTTGGTGATTTTGCCAGTTCTACGGTAGCCTGAATTCCTTTTTCCTGTAATACCTTATCTGTAAGTGATTCACTAAGAATACGGTTTGCGCGCGCTTTACCTTCAGCATCAATTCTTTGTCTCTCAGCTTCCTGTTCAGCTTTTGAAAGTCGGAATTCATACTCAAGCGATTCCTGTTCCTGTCTAAGTTTGCGTTCGATCGCATCTTTGATCGTAGACGGTAAGGAAACATCTCTGACTAAAACCTCATTTACCTGAACATATTGATCTTCCAGAAGCAGGTTTGTTTCGTCGAAGATTTCCTTCTGAATTGCTTCACGCTTACTGGCATAAAGTTGCTCCGGATTGTAACGTCCTACCACAGCTCTGGTTGCAGATCTTATCGCTGGCTGAAGTAAACGTTGAATGTAAGCCTCTCCTTTTTCCTGGTGTAATTTACCAAGAGCTTCATATTCTGGCTGAAACCATACGGAAGCATCCAGGCTAATTTCCAGACCNTTTGAAGATAATACNGTCATTTCTTCATCGATGGATTGTTGACGCACTTCGTAGACAAAGACTTTGTTCCAGGGTGCAACCACATGGAATCCTTCAGAAAGAGGACTTCCTTCAGTTACAACACCACCACCAAATGTTTTGTAAAGAACCCCGGCTTCTCCGGAATCGATAGTTACAGTAGATTTTGC